>OGYH01000006.1_pt1 | contig 162605 bp, 139 predicted proteins | sample 1576511 | NCBI WGS metagenome assembly OGYH01 (sample SAMEA3541522, study PRJEB24748) | human gut metagenome | biome: human gut; feature: human-associated habitat; material: faeces | place: China | collected 2012
GGCCCGTGGGTTATACCCTAAGAGCAAACCACCCTTTTTAAGGGTGGTTCTGATTGGGATGCGAATGTGTTTTGGTGCAGAGCTCGTTATGGGCGGAGCTCATTGCCGCTAGGCGAGCTCGGCTCCAAGGGCGCGGCAGGCCGCCTCGCGCTCATCGTCGGGAGCGTCGTAGCAGATGACGGAATCGACGACGTTGACGCCCGCCTCGTCGGCGTCGGCCTTCCAGTTGTCCATCCACTCGCCCTCGGCCCACGAATAGGAGCCAAAGAGGACGACCTTCTTGTCGCCGAGGGTCTCCTTGACCTCGTCCCACATAGGCTGAAACTCGTCATACTCAAGCTCCTCGGAGCCCATGGCGGGGCAGCCGAAGGCGAAGGCATCATATTCGGCGGCCTTGTCGGCAGAGAAGTCGGCGCAGGGGATGACCTCAGTCTCGGCCCCCGCGGACGTGGCGCTTTCGGCGACGAGGTTTGCCATGGCCTCGGTATTGCCCGTGCCGCTCCAGTAGACGACGGCGATCTTGCTCATGTTTTGTCCTTTCGGTCGTGCGGCGCTTGCCGCGGCTTGTACGTTCTATCGGGTTGCCTGGGCAAGTTGCGCCAGGCTGCAGCCCTGCTGATAGATAAAAGTGAAGTATTGGGTGCAGGCACGGTAGGCATCAAACGTCGCAAGCGCCTGCTCGACATTTGCGTAGACCTTCCAGGCCCCAAAGACCTTGTAGTTCTCGCCGCGCTGGACGATAAATTCGTGCACGTCGTCGTAGGGATATCCAAGGAAGTAGCCTATTTCGTGCGGAAACTCGCAGGTGCAGTCTTTGCTGCAGCTAGCTTGCTGGGGTAGTGCGCATCGAGTCTGGCTGCAGGCGCATTCCGCGACGTTATTGCTCGCGAGCGTGATGCGTGATGCCAAATGGACAAGGCATGCCGAAAGGTCTCTCGTGTCGTAGCCTTCCGAGGTGAGCGCCGTTTGGACGCGAGGGTCTGCGAAATAGGTGGTGAGGCTTTTGGCTCGGTACGCGTACACGAGCGCTCCGCAGGGCCGCCAGACCAAAACACTCAGGTGGATGCCGAGCGGGTCAAGCTCGCGATTGCACTGGGCGATAACGTTGAGCAGGCGTGCTCGGCGTTCTGCAATGGTTTCGGTTGTGGTCGAGCCGTCCCCGTGGGCGTAGGTGCCTGGATAGGTAAAGAGCGATGCCGGCTTGATGCCCGCGAGCGTGGGAGAGCAGTTGCGCACGACTGCCGCCTGAAACGTTGGGATGTCTATGGTTCGAGTCACGGCGCTCCTTACGGATCTAAACTGTTAGCCTAGGAAAACTTATACACGAAAGTAAGCCATGGTCAACAAAAAAGTTTGAAGAGGGAAACTAATTGACCGAACAGACATGATTTTGGGTTAAGATGGGGGCACCCCATGGGGGTATCTAGATAGTGCTACTTGAAAGGGGAGCGCATGAGTGACTTGCTCAACCCTGCGAATCTCATCGTGCTGGCCGTCATTGCCGTCGGCATGTTTTTTGGACTGCGTCGCATTGCCGCTTCGACACACGGGAAGAGTTGCTGCAGCGATGGTACGAGCGGCAAGAAGGCCAAAAAGGTTGTTGTGGTGGATACCGATGCGTCACACTATCCCTATAGCGATGAGCTGCTCATCGGCGGCATGAACTGTGACGGCTGCGCTCAGAACGTAGCCAATGCCCTCAATGCGCTGGATGGCGTGTGGGCAACGGTGACGTATGCGGACCACACGGCACGCGTGCGCTCTAAGCAGCCGGTTGATCGTGGTGTCCTCGAGACGGCCGTGAAAGACGCGGGCTACTACGTCATGACGCTGTAAGCGCCGCCCTGGATGCGCTTCCTTGGCTAGGCTCGTCCGCGCAGTTCGATGTCTTGGATGTCGTCGAAGTCGATGGCGATGTCTCGGAGCTTGAGGAGCTTGAAGGCGGGGAGCGCCTCGTCGAGGATGCCGGTGCGGCTGCGATAGCCGTATGTATCGTAATAGGTGACACGAACCAAGTCGCCACGTTTGAGACCCTCGAGCTTTTTAGAAAGTACGAGGGCTTTTTCTTCCGTGAGCTCACGTTTTGACTCGACGGTGATTTCCTGCTTGCGCACGAGTTCGTAGTATCCCGTGAGGGCGGCAAAGGGCATAAACTGTGCGGCGCGGTTGGCGCGCACGGCACCGTTGGCAGTGAGGTTGGGGTCGGCGGCGCGACGTCTGCCCTCGGGGTCCGCCAGGCGCTCGAAGGCGGTCGGCGGGCGCACGGGCTGCTGCTTGGGTTTAGGCACGATGTCCTCCAACTTGGCCGTTGCGTTCGCGCGCGGTGGCGCCGGCGGTAAAGCTTAATCCCTTGACGAGCGCGTTCTTGCCGTACTTGCCTTTCACGGCCAGGACGGCGCGCGCCAGGTCGCGCTCGCGCTCATCGGCCTCGATATCGCTGAACAGATCGATGGTGGCAAATTCCTCGGGCACAAGATTGCCAAATCCCAGGTTGATGCGCTTGACCGGTCGTTTGGGATCGACCGTTTGTGCCCAAAGGTCATCGAAATACCCCATGATTTTCTTAAACGAATTAGTGCGCTCGGGCAGCTTTCGCGAGGCGTTGGAGTGCGCAAAGAGTGCGGCATAGCCACCACGCGGTTTGCCGCCATGCTCTCCCACAAAGATGCCATCGATTGCCTGCGCTTCGCGCACCAGGCGACGCCTTTCGTCATCGCGCTGGACGGGCTTGGGAGCACGGGGCGCGAGCTCGGGGCTGTCGGTCGCTGCGGGCTCGATGCCCGAGGTACTCGAGCGCAAGTGTCCGCAGCCGTCTATATACTGCGCCGTGCCGCTGGCGTTGAGCCGGCGTATGTCGGCGCGCTCGCTCGCGTAGCCCACAAAGAGCGAGATGCTGTCGCAGACCACGTGCTTATCGACTAGATCCAACACGGCGTTGTCGACCATTTCGCGCAAGACGGTGTAGGCCTGCTCGTAGGCATAGCCCTTCGAGAGCACCTGTCCTGTGGTGGTCGAGGTCGCTTGCGGGCGATAGGCTTGGATATCGGCGATGGTTGTCGGCTCGCGCCCGAAGGCGTGGTCGATGAGATATTCGGCGTTGACGCCGAGTTCGTCGTAGAGCAGGTTCTCGTCGAGTGCGGCGACGCCCATCAGGTCGTAGACGCCGTATTTCTCGAGACGGGCCGCCACGCCGGGGCCGATGCCCCAGATGTCGGTGATGGGGCGATGGGGCCAGATCTCCTTGCGAAAGGTCTCGTCGTCGAGTTTTCCGATGCGACTGGGCACGTGCTTGGCGGTGATATCGAGTGCAACCTTGGCCTGGAATAGGTTGGGGCCGATGCCGACCGTCGCCGTGATGCCGGTGCGTGCCAGGACCTCGTCGCGCAACATGCAGGCGAAGCCTTCCGCATCGGTGTGATAGAGGTCCAGATAGGGTGTCACGTCGATAAAGCACTCGTCAATTGAGTAGACGTGAATGTCTTGCGGACTCACGTATTCCAGATAGATGCCGTAGATTTGCGCCGACACCTCCATATAGTGCTGCATGCGCGGTACGGCCTTGATGTAGTCGATGCCGTCGGGAATCTCGAACAAACGGCAGCGGTTATGTATCCCGAGGTCTTTCATGGCCTGCGTGATAGCGAGACAGATGGTCGTGCGCCCGCGCGATTCGTCGGCAACGACCAGGTTGGTGGTGAGCGGGTTAAGCCCACGGTCAACGCACTCGACGCTAGCGTAAAACGTCTTGAGGTCGATGCAGATATAGGTGTGACGCTCGTGCCCCACGCGTCCTCCCATCAAACACATGTTCTTATCGAATACATGTTCGATAATAGCCGCTCGTCCGGACACCGTCAAAACCTGTCCCTTTTTGGCAGGTACGGTCGTGCGGCCGCATCGGGTTTTAACGCAGCTCTAAAGAGTGCGAAACAGCTCGGAAAACCTCGCTTCGTAGCATGAGCCTAACGATCGATACCACCATAAAGCACGGAAGGGTTGTGGGGATAATGGTCAACTATGGGTTTGGTATGCCGACGCGCCTTGTTGCGGATGGAGACGTGGCTCGCTGGTGCGGACGATTGGTCGCTCACTACGGTGGCACCAAGGCGCTGGTCGTGCTGGGCGGTGACAAGCATACGCGCGATGAGCTCGTCTCGGCGGCACTCGGCTCGGTTGATCGAGCTCTGCTCGAGCGCGTGCTTTTCCGCTGCGGCTCGGTTGGCGATGGGGGAGACGAGCTGATCGACGAGGCCGTGGCCCTGGCGACCGACGAAGGCGTGGACTTTGTCCTGGCGATCGGCGATGCCGATACTGCCGGCTTTGCGCGCGAACTCGCGCGTCGCATGGCGGCGCTCGATGCCGGCGAAGACGGTTTTGTTCCTTATGGATGTATTGTCTCGGAGGGCAAGGTGCCTGCCGTCGTGGGAGCCGGCGAGGTTCCCGTTTTTGCCATTATCGCTCCCGAACTGCTGGAGGGCATCGGGTCTCCTCTGCGTGAGTTGCTCGGCAGCGTGTGCGCCGCGGCCTAATATTTGGCATAAAGGGATAGGTCATTTTTGATTGGTAAAGCGTTTGACCTGCCAAAATAAACCTGTCCCTTTTTGGTCGGTTGCCGTTTGGGGGCCGATTGGCAACGCTCGCTGATTATAGTCTTGACCTGCGCTAGAATAGTGACATCTGAATGTCCGGGCGCATGGAGGCGTGTGCCCGTATGCTGAGGAGGACTCTATGGCAACTGTTGCCGCACCTATCGATGCTACGTCGACTGCCGCTTGGAAGGCGCTCGAGGCTCATCAGGAGAAGCTCGAGGCCGAAGGTATCGACCTCAAGGCCTGGTTTGCCGCCGATGCCGAGCGCGTGAACAAGCTGAGCTTTGACGCTGGTGACCTGCACTTCGATCTGTCGAAGAACCTGGTGACCGATGAGACCGTCAAGCTGCTGTGCGATCTTGCCCGCGAGGTGAAGCTCGAGGAGCGCCGCGACGCCATGTTCTCCGGCGAGCACATCAACACCACCGAGGACCGCGCCGTCCTGCACACCGCTCTGCGCCGCCCGGCAAGCGAGAAGGGCCAGCTCATCGTTGACGGCCAGGACGTCGTCGCCGACGTGCACGAGGTCCTCGATCGCATGTATGCTTTCGCCGAGCGCGTGCGCTCCGGTGAGTGGAAGGGCGTTACCGGCAAGAAGATCGAGCATCTGGTGTCCATCGGCATCGGTGGCTCCGACCTGGGTCCGGTCATGGCTTACGAGGCCCTGCGTCCCTATGCCGACGCCGGTATCGATTGCCGCTACATCTCCAACATCGACCCCAACGACCAGGCCGAGAAGCTCAAGGGTCTGGATCCCGAGACCACGCTCGTGATCATCGTCTCCAAGACCTTCACCACGCTTGAGACCCTCACCAACGCCCGCGAGGTCAAGACCTGGATGCTCGAGCAGCTCAAGGCTCAGGGCGCCATCGATGGCTCCGATGAGCAGAACGCCGAGGCTGTGGCAAAGCACTTCGTCGCCGTTTCCACCGCACTCGAGAAGGTCGAGGCTTTCGGTATCGACCCGGCTAACGCCTTTGGTTTCTGGAACTGGGTCGGCGGCCGCTACTCCGTCGACTCCGCCGTGGGCCTGTCGCTGATCGTCGTGCTCGGCCCCGAGCGTTTCCAGCAGTTCCTTGAGGGCTTCCACGCCATCGACGAGTACTTCTGCAACACGCCGCTCGAGAACAATGCCGTCGCGCTGATGGGTTTGTTCAACGTCTGGTACGTCAACTTCTTCGGTTCCAAGAGCCACGCCGTGCTTCCGTACTGCCAGTATCTGCACCGTTTCCCGGCCTACCTGCAGCAGCTCACCATGGAGTCCAACGGCAAGCATGTCCGCTGGGACGGCAGCGCTGTGACCTCCGATACCGGCGAGATCTTCTGGGGCGAGCCCGGCACCAACGGTCAGCACGCCTTCTACCAGCTGCTGCACCAGGGCACCGTGGTGGTCCCGGCCGATTTCATTGCCTTCGCCAATACCGCCAACCCTGCGACCGACAGCGGTCAGGACGTGCACGAGCTGTTCCTGGGCAACTTCCTGGCCCAGACCAAGGCGCTCGCCTTTGGTAAGACGGCCGATGAGGTGCGTGCCGAGGGCACGCCCGAGCAGATCGTCCCGGCCCGCTGCTTTGAGGGCAACCGTCCGACGACCTCGATTTTTGGCGACACGCTGACCCCGTTCGCGCTTGGTGAGCTCATCGCCCTGTACGAGCACATCACGTTTGTCGAGGGCACGGTCTGGGGCATCGACTCCTACGACCAGTGGGGCGTCGAGTTGGGCAAGCAGCTTGCCAAGCAGATCACCCCGGCCTTCCACGACGACGCCGCCAAGGCCGAGCAGGACGCTTCGACCCAGGCACTCATCGAGTTCTATCGCGCTCATCGTAAGTAGGATTCGCTGCTGTTAACGCATCGCGCCTTATAGCCAGGGGCCCGTATCCCATCGGATGCGGGCCCCTTTGCTTTGCCGTGGCCTCGGGGCGCACGGCCTTTAAGGATCTTCGCCGGAGCGTCGCGTGCTGCGAGGGCCCTGCGTCTAGAGCTCGGCCTCCGCATGGCCTCGCTGCGCCTCGGGCAGCTCCCCGTAGAGCGGATGGTCTTCGAGCCTAAAGCGCTCGACCTGTTCGGGAGTGTGGCCGCGCACAAAGAGCCACGTGCGATTGATCGGCGTCGCCATGAGCGTGCTGGGCAGCGCGTCGGCGCGGTCGGAAAACACCCGGGCACTCTCGGGATCCTGGAACGCCAGCACCAGATGCGTGTCGCAGTTGCCCATGATGGAGCGAGCGCGCGCTTCGCCATAGAGCGCATCGAGCTGGTTGGTCGACTGCAGCAGCAGCGTTGCCCAGATGTTGCGGCTTCGGATAATCGAGAGCACGTTGTCGATCTGGGGGATCTGCAGATTTGCGAAGTCATCGAGCATAAAGCGCACGGGCACGGGCAGGCTGCCGTCGGGCTGCCTATCGGCCTCACGAATGAGGCCCATAAACGCCTGCGAAATAAAGAGGCCGGTCAGCGGATCGAGATTGCGGTCAATATCGCTCACGGTTACAAACAGGGCGCAGGGGGTGTGTCCCATGGAAGCGAAGTCCACCTGATGGCACTCACGATAGAGCTGTGCCGCACCGTCGAATCCCAGACACATGACCTTTTCGGCAAGGATGCCGACGATGCTCGCGTGCATGCGCTCGGCATTTTGCGTAATGGCGTAGCGCCGCCATAGCGAGAGGGCATAGCTTTGGGGGTCGGTCGTGATCAGGTCGTCAAACAATCGACCCGTGGCACCGTCCTGCAGGTGCTCGATCAGCTTGATGACCGAGCTGATCGTCTGCTCGTCGGCGGGCAGCTGTTCGGTGACGTAGGCGATAAGACACGACAGCAGGTTTGCCGCCGCATGATCCCAAAAAGGCTGGTTGTTGTCCTCGATGGGGCAGATGGCCTTTGCCACCGAGAGGATGTCCTGCTGGTTGGGCCTGCCGTCCGCCTTACAGCGAATGTGCCTCAGGGGGTTGTAGCCGCAGCGCTCGATGCCGGGCGCAAGGGCCGGGACGGTGTTGAGGTCGGCGAAGTTGAGACATTGCACGCGGTAGCCGTGGGCTGCCAGCACGGGTCCCACTTCGCGACAGAGCGTGCCTTTGGTGTCGAGCACGATGCAGCTTGCGTTCATTTGCAGCAGGTTGGGCTTGAGGACGTTTCGGGTCTTGCCGGCTCCCGAGGGGCCGATCACAAGTGCGTTGTTGTTGAGTCCCGTCTGGCGGGTGTCGCAGGAAAGCGTTCGATCCTTGGCGAGGATGGTGGACGATGCGGACTCAGATGCGGCGAGGCGGCTGGTGAGGTTAGACATGGGCGACCTCCTTGGTGGTCGAGAGGATTTCGTGGGCAAAGCCGAGCTCGACGGCGCGCTCGGCCGAAAGGTAGGTGTCTTTTGCAGTGAGGGACTGGATGCGCTTGGGCGTGAGGCCGCTGCGGTCCGAGAGGATTTGCGTGAGGGTCTTGCGGGTCTGCATGAGACGCCGGCTGGTTTCCTGCAGCGCAAGTGCCGAGCCGCCTGCCCCCTGGGGGATCAGCGGGTCGTGAATCATGAGCTCTGCATGGGGCGCCATACGGCGATCGTCGCCGCCCATAAAAATCACGGCGCCCATGGACGCGGCGAATTCCAGGCAGACGGTGCGGATGGGGCACGATGCGAGGCGCATGGCGTCATAGATCGCAAGACCCGATCGCACGCTTCCGCCGGCGCTGGCGACAAATATGGTGATGGGGCGGCTGGGGTCGGTGGCATCGAGCAGGCGGATCTGCTGGCATAGGTCGTGGGCCATCGGGGTTTCGATGTTTCCCATGACGGAGAGCTCGCGACGGGCGAGCATCTCATCGTAAATGCTGGTGAGTGTGATGCCTCGGGCGGATTCACGCATGGTGAGGGGGCTGATGATGGGGGAATGATTGGTGTCCATGAGGACTCCTTTCTGTTGGTTGTGTTGTGGAATAGGATTGTTGCCCGCGGAGGGGCTGGCGGGCTACAGGGTTCGTCCGAGCCTGAGATCGAGCTCGGTTGTGGGGCAGGCTGCCTGTTCGTGCGGCTCGCAAGCGCCAAGGGCTCCAAAGCGATGGAGCGTTGCGACGGGCGTGGTGTAGGCGAGCCGCAGCTGATGCTCGACAGGGGCACATCCGTCATTTTTGTAATGAGCCGCGTAGTACTGCGCGATGTTGGCGTTCATCTCGCTGCCATTGCGATGACGCTCAAACTGGCGTCTGCAGGTCTCGATGATCTTTGCTACCGACTTGGGTGCCGTCGCGGGAACAAGGGCGAGATAGCCCTCAAATAGCTCGTTGATGCTCAGGAGGCACAGCAGGTCGATCAGCGTCCTTATGGCTGCTCCCTCGGCGGAAAAGTGCGCGGTCATGCGGTTATATCGGTTGCGGTCGACGACGGCCGCATGGGGTCTTGGAGTTTTCTGCCCCGCGGTGCCGGGCTTTTGCCGTACCTGTGTATTGAGCTCGACGTTGCAGCGCTTGAGGCCGTCCAACGGAAGGAACAGTGCGGTGCGCAGGGTGTTCCGCTTGCTTTCGAGTTCATGACGCTCGTCGGGTTCCCATTCGAGCTTGAGTTTCGTGTCGAGCGCCGTAAGCATATGGGCTAGGCAGCCTACGGTAAGAACGTACGAATCGTTGTCGCGTTTTGGGGCATAGGGGTCTGTCAGCTTGCGAATGTCGGGGTCGCCCATGATCTTTGTGCAGCGCTTCAGCAGTTGAGGGTGGTCGGCCAAGATCGTCGCGAGCGGTAGCGACGCGTAGTTCTTGATGGTCGCGGCGGCAAAGGCGGCGTCATATTCGTTTGCATATGCTCGCTCAATGCGGGCATCCAGAATGCTTTTCTTATCGCCGCCTTCGGCGTGGTGGTTTGTCATAGCTTCTCCAATCGGTTGATGTTCGTGCTGTTTGTTGATGTGTTGGTTGTCGTGAGTGATGTGCTTGCCGTGGGTGATGTGCTGACGTTGGGGTGCTATGCGGTTTTCAATGAGCCCGTGAGGCAGTTGCTGCAGGGGCGGGATGGAACGGCCCACGCAAGGCGGAAGGCATCGTGCTCAAAATCGAGACAGCAATGCCCTGGGTGCCTCACATGTGGCAGTTACCTCATTAAGTTGTCATTGCGTTTGGGGCTGTACTTTGCCGATCTTCTTTCTCTTACACGATAAAAACTGAAACTTCATATGCTCGATCTACTTAAAACCGCAACGGCGGTCTTTTATCAACTTATATGTCGGAACGTGTCTTTGCAAGTACTTTTTTGCGTTTGTTTCAAATGGGGTGGTTTTGCAACCGTCACGCGCGCGCTGTGCGAACGTGCCCCGGCTCGGATAAGATAGTGCGATCGAGTTCTACCGCGCTCACCGCAAGTAGTCTTTGTTGCTGAGATAGGTCATGGCCGAAAGGGGCCCGTATCCGTTGGGATACGGGCCCCTTTTCTGTTGTCGGCCAGATACGATGGGTCGCGTGACGTCGTCAGAGGTCGAATTCGACCGCTAACGACGCTGTGCAGCCCATCATTTCTGGTCGCAAACAGTAAAGGGGCATGAGGGTGTATTGAGGGGGGATGTCTTGCTGTCGGCATCCGCATGCGGCGCCATTCGCTTTCCGTAGATATACTTCTACAGCTAATTTCATACCGCTTGCCGGAATGCGGACGCTGTCCTTGCGTATCGGGCGTACATTGGACGTGGTATTTCGCGTGAAACCACAAATCGGTTGTCGGTCCTGAACAAGGAGGCCCAGCATGACGCTTGCCAAACCCATCAATAAATACATCGACTATATCGACGCTCCCGAGGACACATTTGAGCAGTATGTCGAGAAGGCACTAAAGTACAACTTCCGTTGTGTATTTGCGAACCTGCAGGAGTACGAGACGGGTCGCGCAATGCTCGAGGGCTCTGACATTATCCTTGCCGGTGCTATCGACTTTCCCCAGGGCACTATGACGCTTGAGGAGAAGCTTGCGAGGTTTGAGGAATACGCTGCGTGCGGCTTTACCGAGATTGACTACGTTTTGAATCAGGAGTCGGTCGAGAACCGCGATTTTGATGCCATCGAGCGCGAGATGACTGCCATTGCTGATTTTTGTCGCGCGCATGGCATCACTGAGAAGGTGATCGTCGAGATGTGCAAACTGGACGGCGACGATGCCGCCAAGCACCGTGTGTGTGAGATTGCGCTGGAGGCTAAGCCGGGATTCCTTAAGACATCGACTGGTAGAAGCTTTGGCGGCGCTAAGCTCGAGGACGTGCGGCTGATGCACGAGGTGCTCGGCGATTCCGTGGCAATCAAGGCGGCGGGCGGTATTCATAATTACGAAGAGGCTTGCGCATTCATCGAGGCCGGCGCTAGCGCGTTGGGTGCATCGGCGGGCATTGCGATCGTCGAGGGTGCACCGACGGAGGAGCGTCGTTAGCAGGCGTATTTGACCTGAGCGATAAAGCTTCACGACCACGCGTCGTTCATGTTCGGGACAATATGACTTTTTACCCGTTGCAGACAGAGCTGCCGTGGGTGTTCTGTATGATGGCTCAGACAAGGTTGTTCAATGACAGGGAGGCACATATGGCAATTAAAGCCATCGCAATGGATATCGACGGTACGCTTACCAACGATCAGAAGGTGATCAGCCCGCGTACGCGCGAGAAGCTGCTCGCGGCACAGGAATCGGGCATTAAGCTCATCTTGGCTTCGGGTCGTCCCGCCTGGGGTCTTCGCGCCCTGGGTCAAGAACTCGATCTTCACAACCACGATGGCCTGCTGGTCGCCTTTAACGGTGCGCACGTGGTCGATGCCCAGACCGATGAGGTGCTGTTCGACCAGGCCATGCCGGTCGACGAATTGCATCGCCTAATTGACCATCTTCGCAGCTTTGACGTGATCCCTATGATTTCGCTCGGGCGTGACCTGCATGTAGAGGACTCGTATCGCTGCATGATTACGCTGCCGGACGGCTCGCAGAAGAATATCGTCAAATACGAGCGCGACGCCTGCGATCTTAAGATTCGCGAAGTCGAGAGCCTTCATGAGGTGGCGGATGCCTATCCGGTGGACAAGCTACTCACCGCGGGCGATCCGGCCTATCTGCAGGCGCATCACGAGGAGATGTACGCGCCCTTTACCCAGACGCTGTCGGGTATGTTTACGGCTGACTGGTACTTTGAATATACGGCGCCCGGCATCGACAAGGCTCGTGCGCTCGAGGGTGCCCTGCCCAAGCTCGGCATCGATGCCAGCGAGGTCGTATCGTTTGGCGATGGCCAGAACGACAAGTCCATGATTGAGTGGGCCGGCACCGGTGTTGCCATGGGCAACGCCGTCGATGAGGTTAAGGCTGTAGCCCAGATGGTGACCGCCAATAACAACGAAGACGGTATTGCGGTAGCGCTGGATAAGCTGCTGGGTTAGAATCGCCGATTAATGCATGGTTCGGGCGCCTGCTCGCGGGCGTCCTTTTGTTAGGGAGGGTGCCGTGTCCGCATTTCCGTTCGACGCCGTTATCTTTGACATGGATGGCGTCATCGTCGATACCGAGTATTACTACCTGGGGGAGACTGCCTCGTTTGCCAAGGAGCTTGGGTTGAACCTGACCCAAGAGGAGCTGAACGGGCAGATTGGCACCTCGCATCAGTTCTTCCTGCATATGCTGGTCGATTGGTTTGAACGCGCCGGTAAAGGGCACTTCACTGGCGAGGAAGCGTTGGCCCGTTGGGACGAGTGGGCGCATAAGCGTCCGCGTGACTACCAGGCTTTGATTAACCCGGGCGCTGTGGATACGATTCGAGAGTTGCCGTGCCGCGGCGTTCGCGTGGCGCTGGCGAGTTCGTCTCCCATGGACAGCATCGAGGAAGTGCTCGATGCATGCGGGCTGTCGGATGCCTTTGAGTATGTGGTGAGCGGCGAACAGTTTAAGGAGAGCAAGCCCGAGCCCGACATCTACCTGCATGCGCTGGATCTGTTGGGGCTGCCTGCGGACCGTTGCTGCTGTGTTGAGGATTCCGTTCCGGGCATTACCGCGGGTAAGCGAGCCGGCCTGACGGTCATTGCCAAGCGCGAGGAGCGCTTTGGCTTTAGCCAGGATGCCGCGGACAAGATTATCGACCAGCTGCCGGAGCTGCTTGAGCTTTCTTAGGGGTCTGTTGGGGGCTTTCTAGGAGCGAGTGGGCAAAAAATGCCAAATATGAGTACTGTCACTATTTTGGTAACAGCAAAATCAAGCCTTTGAGGCCTTAGCTGAGTGTCTGGGGACGATTAAAACCTGTTAAATAGCACTCAAGCATGCTAAAAACACCTCGATAATGAACGGTTGTACATTATCGAGGTGTTGTTTTATCGCAAAATAATGTGACTAGCTTTGCAACAATACTCATATTTGGCATTTTTGCCCACCGGGGTCAGCAGAAGTCAAAAATGGAGTGCGAATTCCCCAAAACAATCGATTCGACGCTCTCCACGGCGCAGTTTTTATGTTCGGCGATGTACCGGGAGACATTTCTAAGCGATGTGATGAGTTGTTGCGCGGTTGTATCCGCTTTCGGGTTGGATGGAGCGTCGGTCTCGAGCAGTATACGGTCGAGTGGAATCTGTCGGGCGTATTCACGACCGCGCTTGGTGGCGAGCATGCGCTCGCTGACGGAAAAAAAGCAGCCTGCATCGTGCGCGCGGACGAGTTCGTCCGAGGTACCGCTAAACCAGTGGAAGGTGATAACGGGGGAGTCGGGCCTTGGGGTGAGCAATCCGTGCGACTCGAGGACGTCCAGTACGGTTCCTGCCGAACGAACGGCGTGAATTGATATCACGCGCCCGGTAAGAGGATGATGCACAAGTGCATCGCAGAGCCGTTCAAGTGCCTGTATTTGTAACGGCTCGCTTCCAACAAAGCGTGCGGAAAAGTCGAGCCCGATCTCGCCGATAAAACGCTCTTGTGCAGCGACTTCGCAAAGTAGATTGATTTCGGCGGTTCCGCATCGGCCGTCGGCGAGCCACCAGGGATGGAGCCCTACGCCCGCGATGATGTACGGGTAGTGACCGCCACGTGTTTTTGCTGCTGCGAAGTCGCGTGGGTCGACGCCGCAGTCAAATAGACCCAGGCCCAGTGCCGTCGTCTCATCGGCAACGGTATCCGGGCAGGCCATCAAATCAAGATGACAGTGTGCATCAAACAGCTGCGGCTCCATCGCGGCATCCCTGCTAGTCCAAGCGCTGGCCGTCGGCGCGCACACGCTCGGTGCCGCGCCCGCTGATCTGGCGGATAACCTCGCCGGCGATCATCTGGCCCATGATGGGCGGCATAAAGCTCGCGGTTCCCAGCTCGGTACGCTCGTGGATGTTGGAAGGGTCGCGAGGCTGTGTCTTAACCGATTCCTCGCAGCTAAACAGCACGTGAAGACTCTTGATGCCACGCTTTTTGCACTCTTTGCGCATGATGCGGCTCATAGGATCGCGCACGGTGTCAAAAATGTCGGCAAAACGCAGGCATTCGGGGTGGAGCTTGTTGGCCCCGCCCATGGAGCTAACCAAATGAATGTCGTGGTCCTGAGCATATTTGGCAATGGTGAGCTTGGCCGAGATGGTGTCGATGGCGTCGACGACGTAGTCGAGCTTGCCGTCCGTCTGCTCCAAAACACTTGCGAAGAACTCATCGATGTTGTCGCTCAACAGGTATTCGGTACGTTTGATGACAGCGGCGGCGGGGTTGATGTCGTTGATCATGGCTTCCATTACATCCACTTTGCGCTTGCCGATGGTGCTGTGAAAGGCGATGGCCTGGCGGTTGATGTTGCTGGGCGCGATGATGTCCTTGTCCAGGATCACGAAATGGCCGATGCCGCCGCGCGCGAGCGCTTCGCAGCAGTTGGAGCCCACGCCGCCGCAGCCGAGTACCAGCACCGTGGCGTTGGCGAGTTTATCGAGCGCCTCGCGGCCCATGATGATCTCGAGCTTGGTGTCGCGTGTCTCGACGGGAGCTGCAGCTGCGGATTCGGTCATAGATATCCTCCGATGGGGAAGCGGATCGTGGTTTGGCTATCGCCATTATAGGTATTATCGCGATTTCATTTGAGCCCTAGGGGCTTGTTGAAATGGGGCCGGGATTCGCATAAGATGAAGCAGGTGGCACCCGTTGCCGCGGGTTTGCCAACTCCCAAACACGTTTGTAGCGTGAGAAGTGGCCGTCTTCGCATTACGCGGGGGCGGCTATTTTTTTGAGTATAAGATTAGATAGTTAGACAAATATCTAAATATTGAGTATAGTGTGCGCGTCGAACGAAATACTGAGAGGAGGTCCTATGCCGGGAGAGGGTTTTAAGGCGCTTGCCGATCCAACGCGGCGGCGCATTTTGGAGCTGCTGCGCGAGGGCACCTGCACGGCGGGGGAGCTTGCCGAGCATTTCGACATGAGCAAGCCGTCGCTCAGCCATCATTTGGCGACGCTCAAAAACGCCGGGTTGGTGACCGACGAGCGTCATGGCCAAAACATCGTATACAGCTTAAACACCACCGTCATGCAGAATTTGATTGGCTGGTTTATGGGCTTTACAAACACTGAAGGTGATAAGAATGAATAACGAAAACAAGGACATTCACACCACGGGGGTATCGCCGCGCGTGTGGATTGCGCTGATTGCCCTGTGTGTCGCCAATGTCGCGGCACATCTTATGGTGATGCCGAGCCTTCCTGCGCAGATTCCCACGCACTGGGGAGCGAGTGGCGCCGTTAACGGTTGGGGTCCCAGTTGGATGGCCTCTGCGCTCGGCGCACTGCCGCTGGTGCTTTTGGCGGTATTCTACGTGGTGCCGCGCATCGACCCCAAGGGCGAGGCATATCGGACTTCGGGCAAGTTCTATCAGGGTTTCGTAATCGCCTTCACGCTGGTCATGTGTGCCATAAGCTGGCTGGGGGAGCTTACCGTATGGGGTGTGGTGCCGGCGGTCGGTTCGGTTAACGTGCTGATTTCCGGTGTTGTCGGTTTGCTGTTCATCGGCGTAGGCAACTACTTGCCGCGTGTGAAGCAGAACTATACGCTCGGTATCAAGACACCCTGGGCGCTTGCCGATCCCGAGAACTGGCGCCGTACGCAGCGTTTTGGCGGCGCCTGCTTTATGGTGCTGGGTATTGGCCTGATTGTGATGGGCGTGGCGGGTAGCGTGCTTTCGAGTGAAGTCGTCGCCGCGGTGATTGCGGTTCTGGCGCTTGGTTCGGCCGGAGCTGCCTACGTCTATTCATATCTGTTGTGGCGCAAATCGCAGCGAGCCGCTCGTTAAGGTTGCGGAAAACTAGCGTACGCAGTTCATAGTATGTTCCGGGGGACTTTTCCCAGGTAGTATTAGGGGGTGTGGGCAACCATGCCCCTTTTTCGTTACGTTTCAGAGCTGGTTCCCTCATTTCGTTTCCACTAAGGCGAATCAAGAATAGGGAAACAGCAGGTAGAAAGGATAGAACAGGCAAATGGCAGAGTTTATCTACCAGATGTATCAGGCTCGCAAGGCCCATGGCGACAAGGTGATCCTTGACGACGTGACCCTGAGCTTCTACCCCGGTGCCAAGATCGGCGTCGTGGGCCCCAACGGTATGGGCAAGTCGACCCTGCTCAAGATCATGGCCGGCATCGAGGAGGTCTCCAACGGCGATGCCAAGCTCACCCCCGGCTACACCGTGGGTATCCTGCAGCAGGAGCCGCCGCTCGACGACGACAAGACCGTCATCGAGAACGTGCGCATGGCGTTTGGTGACATGATCGCCAAAGTCGATCGCTTCAACAAGATCGGCGAGGAGATGTGCGACCCGGATTGCGACATGGACGCCCTCATGGCCGAGATGGGCAAGCTCCAGGACGAGATCGACGCCGCCGACGGTTGGGATATCGATTCCAAGCTCGGCCAGGCCATGGACGCCCTGCAGCTGCCCGATTCTGACATGCCGGTTAACGTGCTTTCCGGCGGCGAGCGCCGCCGCGTGGCCCTGTGCAAGCTGCTGCTCGAGGCTCCCGACCTGCTGCTGCTTGACGAGCCCACGAACCACCTGGACGCCGAGTCGATCCTGTGGCTCGAGCACTTCCTGCATAACTATCAGGGCGCTGTGCTTGCCGTCACGCATGACCGCTACTTCCTGGATAACGTCGCCGAGTGGATCTGCGAGGTCGACCGCGGCCACCTCTACCCCTACAAGGGCAACTACTCCACGTATCTGGAGACCAAGGCCGCGCGTATCGAGGCTCAGGGCAACCGCGATGCCAAGCTCGCCAAGCGCATGGAGGCCGAGCTCGAGTGGGTGCGCAGCTCGCCCAAGGCCCGCCAGGCCAAGAACAAGGCCCGTCTGGCTCGCTACGAGGAGATGGAGGCCGAGGCCCGCGCAAGCCAGAAGCTCGACTGGACCGACATCCGCATCCCTGTGGGTCCGCGTCTGGGCAACAAGGTGCTCGAGGCCCATCACCTGCACAAAGAGTTCGACGGCCGCGTGCTCATCGACGATCTTTCGTTCACCCTGCCGCGCAACGGCATCGTGGGTGTGATCGGCCCCAACGGCGTCGGTAAGACCACGCTGTTCAAGACGATTGTGGGTCTGGAGCCGCTGACTTCGGGCGAGCTCGAGGTGGGCGAGACCGTCAAGATTTCCTACGTCGACCAGAACCGTTCCGGCATCGATCCCGATAAGAACCTATGGGAGGTCGTCTCGGACGGCCTGGACCACATGATGGTCGGCGAGACCGAGGTTCCGAGCCGCGCTTATGTGGCGAGTTTTGGCTTTAAGGGCCAGGACCAGCAGAAGCGCGCCGGTGTGCTCTCCGGTGGCGAGCGCAATCGTCTGAACTTGGCGCTTACGCTCAAGCAGGGCGGCAACCTGCTGCTCCTCGACGAGCCCACGAACGACCTCGACGTCGAGACGCTGTCCTCGCTCGAGGCAGCGCTGCTCGAGTTCCCGGGCTGCTCGGTGGTCATTAGCCACGACCGTATGTTCCTGGACCGCGTCGCCACGCACATTCTGGCGTGGGAGGGCACCGACGAGAATCCGGGCAACTGGTATTGGTTCGAGGGCAACTTCGAGGCCTATCAGGCCAACCGCATCGAGCGCCTGGGCGAGGACGCAGCTCAGCCGCATCGCATCCACCGCAAGCTGACGCGTGACTAATTTGTTACGCGGTTTTACCAAACCGCGTAACTGCTCGACGCTGCGCGGGCCGTAAGCACCCCATCTTGCCGTTCAAACCGTCGCTCGCGTACCGAAGTACGCGTCGCTCCTCTTTCACGGCAACCTGGGGCACTTGCGGCCCGCTCGCTGTTTGTCACGAAACATCGATGAATGCTAATAAAAGCGGCTCAAATCCTAGTCGGGATTTGAGCCGCTTTTCGTTATTGTTCGGATTCTTCGACTTTATCGATGGTCCAGGCGGCCCCGAGACCGCCGGTGGTGTTGCGGCGGATGCGCACGGCAACCTCGCGGCGCTCGCCGGCCTGCGTGTAGCGCAGAGGGAAGCTTGCGCGGTTTCGCGCGGCCTCGATGGTACCGCGCTCGCGGGCGATCCAGTAGTACTCGCCGACAATGCCGAGGGTGTCGGCGCCGTAGGGGAGATAGGTCGATAGCTGGTGTAGCAACGGGCCGGGGCAGAAGACCTCGGTTGCGAAATCGATGGGGAAATCCTCAGGGATGGTCGGTGCTGCAGGTGCGGGGGTTGGGGCCGCTGCGGGTGCCGAAGCCGGTGCCGGTGCGGGAATTTGGTCGCAAGCAGCGGTGGGCACGGATTCGATGACGGGCGCGGGCTCCGGCGTCGTTTTCGGCTTGATCGTGGAATCTGCGGGCTCTACGGTGACGGGCGCGTCTGTAGCTGCAGTTTCAACCTCAACCTGCGTCGCGTTCTCGTTCTCGACGCTCGACTTTGCCTCGATGGGCGTGGATGCCATGGTGGTGATGCCGGCATTGGCGTTCTCGGGGTCGTAGACGACCGTGAGCGAGATGGCGGGCTGCGGCGTCTCGGGCTCCGGCGCCGACTCGGTAGCGTCTTGATCAGCGGACTCGTCGGGCTGATTGTCCTCGGCCTCGTTGCCAAAGACATCGCTGTTTTGGAACGCAGGCGTCTCGGGTTGGTCAACGGCTTCTTCGGTTGTCGACTTGGGCGCCTCGTTGAGCTCCACAGTGGCTTCCTGCTCGGATATGACTTCGGGATCGGTCGTGGCGGCGATATCGGTTTCGGCTTCTGCCGTTACCTCAATAGCGACTTCGATCTCTGTCTCGGGCTCGGGCTCCGGCACAGCTTCAACCACGGGTTTGGGTTCGGGACGCTTAACGTGCTTGGGGCGCACCGCCTTGAGTTCCTTCTCGCCACGCTTCTTCTTTTTGTAGGACTGCTTGGCGCCCTTGGTGGCCTTGGGCTTGTCCTCGCCCTTGGCAAGTGCGGCATCCCAGGCCTCGTTTGCGATGACCGTGGCATACAGGCGACCGCCCTTAAAGACGGTCAGCTTAATGCAGTCGTCAAGCTCCTCGAGCAACTCGCGCGTGGACTCAAAGCCCAGGTCGTAGGCCGTCATATCGCCCGCGGCGAGTGCCTCCTCGACCTGCGTCATAAACGTTTGCTTGCCGCATCCAAGCGCATCGCGTAGCAGTCGATACAGATAGATGTGGTTGCCCAGCGAAAGCGTGGGCCTAACTATTGTCTTGCTCATGGCAAATCTCCTCTTTACACATGTAAAGCATCTTACCATCGCATAGCGTTCGCCATGGCGGCGCCCAAGGCAAACGGGCGCGAACCGCTGTCGATTCGCGCCCGTTATACAGGTCGGTTATCTATGAGAGGCAAATGTGCTTAGTTGCCCGATGCCGTGCCTTGGCTCGAGTTGTCGGATGCCGTGCCGGACGCGGTTCCGCTCGAGCTGTTCGAGCTGTTGGTGTTGCTGCTGTCTGCTGCGCCCGTTCCCGAAGTGCTGTCGCTCGTCTGGCCGCCCGTGCTCGGCTGCGAACCGTCAGTCGTTTGGCTTGAGTCGGTCGTGCCGGACGGCGTGCTGCTGTTGGCCGTAGAGGAATCGGTGCCCTGCGATTGGTTTTGGGTGTTCGAGGACGAATTGGCAGAGGTAGAACTGTCTTGCGTATCGTCCGTCTGTGCCTGCTGATCCTGCGACTGGGTGTTGCCATTTGCATCGCTCTCGGTCGTGCGCGACGAAAGGATCGGCTCGGGACGCTCGCCCAGACCCTCACCGGCAGTGGTGATAAGGATGGCGCCGGCGCAGGCGATGACCGCGACGATGGCGATAGCGATCGAGAAGATGATGACCTTCTTTTGCGTCTGGCTGCGCTCAGCCGCCGCCTTGGCGCGCAGGCTGTTGGGAGCGACGCGCGCCCTGGTCGCGCGTCCCGCGACCTGGCGCATCTCCTGTGTAGTCGCGGCGCCGCCCAGGTGCTCCTCGGCATTAAGCTCAACGGGCTCATAGGCGCCGGCGGGGTAGTCGACGGCGGCGTGCGTACCTTTGAGGGCTTCGGCGCTGGCAGAGATAAAGTGGCGGTAGACCTGCGAGGACACAACGGTGATGACTGAGCTCACAGCGGCACCAATCACCGAGCCGGCAATGCCGATCTTTGAAGCAAGCGCCACGCTCGTGGCGGCAGCTGCGGCGCCGGCGATGATCTGGGGAATGGAAATGTCATCGAACAGGCCCTTTTTGGGCGCGATGGCCATGGTCTGTCCGATGGAATGGTTCTCGTGCACGCCGTTGTTGAGCGATGCCGGCGTCATGACGCGCGTGCACGGCGCATCGGTGTACTTGGTTGTCATACGGGGTCCTCCCGGTGTAAATCTACTTCGTTTCGTGTAGCCATCAGGGTACCCACCAGATGTGAATCGTACGTGACATTTAACAGATACCATCAACTCATCAAGGGGGCCTGCTGTCTTTGGTGCAATAGCTTGATGCTAAACTGGATTTATGTTTGCGAGGTGGTTTACGTGATGTACCCGTATATGACATTCGAAGATGGAACCGAGGTCATTCATTCTGACCTGATTACAGATGGCGATATCGAAAAGGTTATCGTGCATTTTGAACGACCGACGGCAGAGGGCTTTGACTCCGCTCGTTGTGAGCTGCCTTCTTACAATTGGACCATGTGGGAGGGGCGTTTCACCGACGAGGAGAAGCGAGGCTTTGAGACTTTTCTGAGCAATAACGCCCATCTGTTGTATCGCTACGCCGCAAGCGGAGGAGCAAAAGTTGCCTAGCTTATTTCTTATTGGCGGCTATCGAGTCTTCTTTTGGTCCAATGAAGCGGGCGAGCCAATCCATGTCCATGTTTGCAAGGGGGCGCCTTCGGATAGCTCGGCCAAAATCTGGCTGACTCGCAGGGGCGGTTGCATTGTCGCTAATAACAAAGCGAAGATCCCCCGGAGCACGCTTGACGACCTCTGTGAAATTATCGCCGCTCAGCATGAATTGATTTGCTCTAAATGGAAGGCGTTTTTCCTTGTGGATGAGATCTCGTTCTACTGCTAAACGCTATTCTGACTTCTCTTTTCCAATTTTAATCATGAGCCCGCCCCATCAGCACTGATTGAACTTGACAGTACAATGGAGGCGGACTTTATCGCCGCCGCTCGTTGCGGCTAAACGGATGTGTTGGAGCTCGCATGAACGATTTTCTAAACGGTCAAGTTGAGAACGATGGCTTTTTGCGTGTGGCGGCGGCTTCGCCGCGGATTCGCGTGGCCGATGTCGAGGGCAATGCCGAGGTTGCGCTGGCGGCTGTTCACGAGGCTGCCGAGCGCGGTGTTCGTGCGCTCGTGCTGCCCGAGCTTAACCTGTGCGGCTATACCGCGGCTGATCTGTTCCATAACCGCACGCTGCTGCATGGCTGCGAGGCGGCGCTGGTGCGCATCCTCGATGAAACCCGTGAGCTGCCGATCATCTTTACCATCGGTCTTCCCGTTGCGGTGGCCGAAAACATCTACAATTGCGCGGCCGTGTGCTGTGCGGGCGAGCTTTTGGGCCTTACGGCCAAAAAGTATCTGCCCAACTACGGCGAGTTTTATGAGTGCCGCTGGTTTGCTCCGGCGCCGGCCGATCCCGTGTGGATTGAATTTGCCGGTCAGGGTCCGGTGCCGCTTGGCTCGGGGCTTGTCTACCGCTGCTGCGATGAGGGTACCGAGGACCTGGTGCTGGGCGTCGAGGTTTGTGAGGACCTGTGGGTGCCGGCGCCTCCCTCGACCGAGATGGCGCTCGCTGGTGCAACGGTGATCCTCAACCCGTCGGCCTCGGACGAAATCATCGGCAAGGCAGATTACCGCCGCAGCCTCATCTCCAATCAGAGCGCGCGCCTGTACTGCGCCTATGCCTACGCGGACGCAAGCGAGGGCGAGTCCACGACCGACACGGTTTTTGCGGGCGAGAACCTCGTCTACGAGAACGGCTCCAAGCTTGCTGCGACCAGACTTCTCACCTGCGACATGGCGGTTGCCGACGTCGATCTTGACCGCCTGGTTACCGAGCGCCGTCGCTCGACGACGTGGACGCGCGCGGACGATGCGCCGGAGGCCACGACCGTTGAATTTTCGTTTGAGGGCGTGCTGGCCGAAGAGCCTGTCCTGCGCGATGCGCTCGGCATCGACCGCGCCTTCCCCCGCGCGCCCTTTGTGCCGGCCGATCACGGCGACCTGGCCGAGCGCTGCGAGACCATTCTTGACTTGCAGACCGCGGGCCTCAAGACCCGCCTTGCCCATACGGGCACCAAGGCGGCCGTCATCGGCCTTTCGGGCGGCCTCGATTCCACGCTGGCGCTCCTCGTGACCGTGCGTGCGTTCGACGCCTTGGGCCTGCCGCGTACGGGTATCACGGCGGTTTCCATGCCGGGCTTTGGCACGACGTGCCGCACCAAGTCCAATGCCGAGTCGCTTGCTCGCGACCTGGGTGTGAGCTTCCGCGAGGTCTCGATTCATGCGGCCGTGGAACAGCACTTTAAAGATATCGAGCACGATCCGGCAGTTCAGGACGTGACCTACGAGAACAGCCAGGCGCGCGAGCGTACGCAGATTCTGATGGATCTGGCCAACCAGGCTGGCGGTTTTGTCATCGGCACGGGCGACCTGTCGGAGCTGGCGCTCGGCTGGGCTACCTATAACGGCGACCACATGAGCATGTACGCCGTCAACGCGAGCGTGCCTAAGACGCTTGTGCGCCATCTGGTGCGCTATGCGGCCGATGTGTTTGGCGGGCGTATTGCCGAGACGCTGCTCGACATCCTCGATACGCCGGTGTCCCCCGAGCTTCTGCCGCCCACGGGCGACGGCGAGATTGCGCAGAAGACCGAGGATTTGGTGGGCCCGTATGAGCTGCACGACTACTTCCTCTACTACCTGCTGCGTTTTGGCTTTGAGCCGGGCAAGATCTACCGCATGGCGCTCAAGAGCTTCGAGGGCGTCTACGACGCCAAGACCGTCCACACGTGGCTACGTACGTTCTACCGTCGCTTCTTTGCCCAGCAGTTTAAGCGCAGCTGCCTGCCCGATGGTCCCAAGGTGGGTTCGGTGACGCTCAGCCCGCGCGGCGATTGGCGTATGCCGAGTGACGCTAGCTCGCGTCTGTGGCTTGCGCAGATCGACGCGCTCAATCCAGTTGACTAAGGTTGGCTAAATTGAACCAATACGGGGGTTGCAAGCGTTACACTTTTGCAATCTGATGGCCCGTATCGCGCGGCGCTCTTGTCGGAGCGCCGCGTTTTTTATATCGAAAGGTGGCACCATGCAGGCATCGCAGCGTCTCGACCGCTTTGGCGCGGAGGTCTTCGCCTCGCTCAACAACAAGCTTCTCGCGCTGAAGGCTCAGGGCAAGACCATTTACAACATGAGCGTGGGCACGCCCGACTTTAAGCCGTACGACCATGTGGTCGAGGCGCTCACGCAGGCAGCCCAAGATCCCGAGATGTGGAAGTATGCCCTGCGCGACCTGCCCGAACTCAAGCAGGCCGTGTGCGATTACTATGAGCGTCGCTTTGGCGTTTCGGGCATTACGCCGTCTATGGTGCAGTCGTGCAACGGCACGCAGGAGGGGGTGGGCCATTTGGGCCTTGCCCTGCTCGATCCGGGTGACACCATTTTGGTTCCCGATCCGTGCTACCCGGTCTTTGAGGCGGGTGCCAAGATCGCCGATGCCAAGCTCGAATACTATCCGCTGGTTGCCGAGCACAATTACCTGCCCTATGTGGCGGGTATCGATCCCGAGGTTGCCGATCGTGCCAAGTACATGATCGTGTCGCTGCCCGCGAACCCGGTCGGCTCGGTGGGCACGCCCGAGGTCTACGAGGAGATTATCGCCTTTGCCCGCGAGCATGATCTGTTGATCGTCCATGATAACGCGTACTCCGACATCGTGTTTGACGGCGAGCCCGGCGGCAGCTTCTTGCAGTATCCCGGCGCGCTCGAGGTGGGCGTTGAGTTCTTCTCGCTCTCCAAGTCGTTTAACGTCACCGGTGCCCGCATCGGCTTTTTGGTCGGTCGCGAGGATGTGGTCTCTGCCTTTGCCAAGCTGCGCGGCCAGATCGACTTTGGTATGTTCTTCCCGATTCAGAAGGCCGCCATCGCGTGCCTGAACGGTCCGCGCGATGAGGTCGAGGCGCAGCGTCTGAAGTACCAGGAACGCCGCGATGCCCTGTGCGACGGTCTTGAGGGCCTGGGCTGGGAGCGTCCCAACGCGCATGGCTCTATGTTTGTGTGGGCCAAGCTTCCCGGTGGTCGCACCGATTCCATGGCGTTTTGCGAGGAGCTCATGGAGAAGGCCGGCGTTGTGGTGACGCCGGGCGCGAGCTTTGGCCCTTCGGGCGAGGGGCACGTGCGCATGGCGCTGGTCCTGCCGCCCGATCAGATCGCTTTGGCTGTCAAGGCCATTCGCGAGGCGGGTCTGTATTAAAAAGACATTTAGGCGCGTCAATAGCTCGAAACCGATTTCGGGCAGTTATCTTACGAATTCTGCAAACAATTTCGGTAAACGGTCGATTTTTGGCTGCGAATAGGCGCATAATCAAAGTCCCGATTGGCTATATTGGGATTACGGCAAGCCGCTTGGGTCGTTCCCGGGCGGCCTGTTTGTGGAGAGAGATGGGAGAAAGTAATGGTTAACGAGAAGAAGGTCGCTATTGTCGGCTGCGGTTTCGTCGGTTCGTCGTCGGCGTTCGCACTGATGCAGAGTGGTCTGTTCTCCGAGATGGTCCTCATCGACGTGGACAAGAACCGCGCCGAGGGTGAGGCACTGGATATCGCGCACGGCATGACGTTTGCCGAGCCGATGAAGATCTACGCCGGCGATTATTCCGATGTCGCCGATGCTGCCATGATCGTCGTCACCGCTGGCGCTGCCCAGAAGCCCGGTGAGACTCGCCTGGACCTGGTCAACAAGAACGTCAGCATCTTTAAATCCATTATTCCCGAGATTAAGAAGTCCGGCTTCGACGGCATTCTACTAATCGTCTCCAACCCGGTCGACGTTCTGACCTATGCCGCCATCAAGATGTCCGGTCTGCCCGAGGGCCACGTCATCGGATCCGGCACCGTGCTCGACACCGGCCGTCTGCAGCAGATGCTCGGCGCTCACGTCGAGGTCGATCCGCGCGACGTTCAGGCCTACGTCATGGGTGAGCACGGCGACTCCGAGTTTGTCGCTTGGTCCAGCGCTCAGGTTGCCGGCGTTCCGCTGAACACCTTCTGCGAGCTTCACGGCCATCTGGAGCATGAGGCTGCCGAGAAGCGCATCGCCGAGGACGTCAAGAACTCCGCCTACACCATCATCGAGAAGAAGCACGCCACCTACTACGGCGTCGCCATGGCCGTTAAGCGCATCTGCACTGCCGTCATGCGCGATGAACAGACCGTTCTGCCCGTCTCCTCGCTCATGGTGGGCGAGTACGGCCTGTCCGATCTTGCCATCTCCATGCCGACCGTCGTTGGCCGCGACGGCGTTGTCTGCCGCGTCCCCGTACCGCTGAACGATGACGAGCAGCATGAGCTCACCGTCTCCGCCAAGGCCCTCAAGGACATCATCGACAGCGTCGACTTCTCCTGCTAAATTAGGCTCGTTTGCCAGCAAGCTACAATGAAGGCGCCTGGGTCCACACGACCCGGGCGCCTTTTTGGTGCAAGGGGGACAGGTTGCTTTGCGCCATTGTTGATGGGAGAGCCATGTCGGATTCGCCTAATTTTTTGACCTATGCCCAGACGGCGTTTGATCCGTTTGAGGAACGGTCGTTCTGCGCTGTGGATAGCCTGGTCTTTGCGTGGCTGTCCTATTTGCGTTTGCCGGGGGATATGCCGGAGCTTACCGGCTGGCAGGGTCTTGACGTACGCGAGCTGCTGCGTGCCGAGTGCTACCAGGACATGATTGGCGACCTGTGGGATCCGGAGGGGAGCAGGGCCTTGTTGGAGGCCGTGGCAGCAAGCCCTCGCTACCGTGGCGTGCACGTTTGCGGCTATCGTGCCGTGAGCGATGTGGTGGTGACAGAGCAGTTTGCGGCTATGACGTTCCGATTTCCGGCGGGGTTTAGCTATCTTTCCTTCCGGGGGACCGACAGCACGATTGTGGGCTGGAAAGAGGACTTTAACATGGCGTTCCGGTGTCCTGTGCCGGCCCAGGAATCCGCGGCGCGTTATGTGGACGAGGCAGCGGATACGATTGACGGGCCGCTTTTGTGCGGAGGTCATTCCAAGGGTGGAAACCTTGCGGTGTACGGTGCGGCGATGTGCTCCGATGTCGCCCGTGAGCGAATCGAACGGGCGTATTCCCATGATGGTCCGGGCTTCGTCGAGGAGTTTCTGAACGGCAGCGCCTTCGCTGATCTATCCAGTCGAATCGACAAGACGCTACCTCGGTCGTCGATTTTTGGCATGATGTTCGAGACGCAGGAGGACTATGCCATCGTTGAGAGCACCGAGTTCAGCCTGCTGCAGCACAATCCCTTTAGCTGGGTGGTTGATGGTCGCGACTTCGTGTACTGTGAGCGCCTGTCCGCCGGTGCTCGATACGTTGATGGCTCCATTCGCGAGATGCTGCTTGCGGTGTCGCCTAGCGAGCGCGAGCGTTTTGTAGATGCGTTGTTCTCCGTGCTTGAGGCTACGGGTGCTGAGCGGTTTGCGGATATCGCCGGGAATCTGCGCGAGAGCCTGCCCGTGATGCTCCAGACTGCGCAAGGCTTTGACAAGGATACGCGACGCTTTGTCTCGCAGACCATCGCGGCAATCCTTAAATGCGCACTGCTGCCCAAACGACCCCAGATCGACATGCCCGCTGCCGGCAAGAGTTTGGCAGAACAGCTCGAGGCTTGGCAGTCCGAGCTCCTGCGCTAGCCATTGGTGCAAAGCAACCTGTCCCCGATGCACCAATCTTCGATGCGCCTGGGGCGGGCTCGACCGCTATACTGGTTCGTGCTCAATTCGATCTAGAACGGAATGCCGTATATGAAAATCAATCACGCGATTCTGCATATCCTGGACTTTGACTCTGCCGTCAACGTCATGAGCCAGCGAGAGCTCGATATCGAGAGCCGCACCGTGCGCAACTTTGTGACCACACATTTGCGCCGTGCCCGTACATCTGCCGATAACAAGCGCGCCACGTTTGCCGAGAACTCCGCATTCGGCGGCGAGCTCAAGGGCTATTTCTTTGGCGAGCGCGAGTTCGTGGACCTGTCGCAGCAGATTGCGGAGTTCATTTCCTCCGAGCTCACCAAGGCCGAAAAAGCCGAGTCCACCGATGTGCTCGTGGCCGACTTTGACGACGACGAGGATGCCCGCTGGTTTGCCGTGATGTTGCTGGGCTCCAAGCAGGCTTTTATGCACGAAGTGGGCCGCGAGGAGGGCGAGGTGCGCAACGACATCACGCGCCACTATGCTATCCTGCCGAATCCTTCACAAAAGGTGCCAAGCTATGCCATCGTGCGCGCGAGCACCATGGAGATCGGTTATGTGGACAAGAAGCGCAAGATTGCCGGTGAGGACCGTATGCTTATCCCCGATGGCCTGCTGCAGTGCGACACGGGCGTATCGGGCAAGGAGGTCATCGACACCGTGACGCGTGTGGTCGAGGAAGTCGCCGAGGAGCACGGTGCTAACACAGCTGTGGCACTGGCTAAGGTCAAAGCTGCCGTTGCCGAGAAGGTCGAGGATGACGAGGAACTGCCGCCTTGGGATATCGTCGACGAGGTCTTTGAGGACGAGCCGGTCATCAAGGAAAGTGTACGCGCGGCACTGACCGAAGAGAAGGTGCCCGAGCGCGTGCCCGTGGAGCGCAAGCAGGTAGAACGCGCGGCGGTGCGCAATCACAAGATTCGTACCGACACGGGCATCGAGATCAGCTTTCCGGCCGAGATGGGTTCGAACTCCGAGTACATCGAGTTCGTCAACGAGCCCAACGGCCTCATCTCCATCGAGCTCAAGAATATTGGCAGCATCGAGAATCGATAAAGCTTTTTACTTTTGAATAAAAGTCTGGATTATATTTCGATGTATACTTGGAAATATAATCCAGACTATTTTTTTGGAGGTCAAAAATGTCCCCACTTGTTCTGGAAAAACCGGTGTTTACGAAAGACCAGGTTGTTTCTGCTACCGAAGCAAGCAAGTCTTTATCCGCCATACGCAAGCGCGCCAAGCGTGCCCCGCAATTCATTGCAGACCATAACGATATCGATACCGTGATTGTCGATTATGCCGCCTATGAGGAAATGTACGGTGCGCTGCAGTACCTGCGCGAACTTGAGATTGATCGCATCGCGGCGGACCGAATCAAGAACGGTCCGCACGAGTTTATTCCGTTTGAGGACGCCTTAACTCCTGATGAGCTCGCAGAGTTTGAGTCAATGGATCCCGACGCGATTTCCGACGAGGACCTTTTCGAATGAGTGGGCATTTTGTCATCGGCTTTTTGAATCGAGATGTCGAGAAGGAATATCAAAAGCTTGATGGTTCTCAGCGAAGACTCGTGCGCATTGCAATAGAAAAATTAAAGACGCGCGCCGATGAAATCGGAACGCCGCTTCACGGTGAGCTTGCCGGCTGCAAAAAGATCAAATGGCGAAACGCGGGACTCCGAATGATTTTTCGAATTCGAGAGGACGGAACAGTTGAGATTGCCGAGATTGTAGCAATTGGGCGGCGTGACCGTTCCGAGGTCTATAAGACGGCCACGGCGCGTCTGTTGAAGCAGTCTGCCATGGTTGAATACGACGGAACTCTGAGATGATGAAGGCCGAAGCCCCGATGGTGCTTCGGCCTTTTTTGTTTTCGGCTTGGTTGCTGACACTGCGCCGCAGGTTGAGCATACGTCAGCGAAAACGCGGTTTGTCAAAACCGCGTAACTTTTAAAGCTGGCGCAGGCCTTCCTCGAGGCCGGTCTTGCTGTCGGTCTTCTCGTCGCGCATCTTGATGACGCGGGCGGGGACACCGGCCACGACGGCACCGGCGGGGACGTCCTCGACGCATACGGCACCGGCGGCCACGACGGCGCCCTTGCCCACGCGCACGCCCTCCAGGACCACGGCGTTGGCGCCGATCATGACGTCGTCTTCGATGATGACGGGCGTGGCGCTTGCGGGTTCAACGACGCCTGCCAACACGGTTCCAGCGCCGATGTGGCAGTTCTTGCCCACGGTGGCGCGGCCGCCCAGCACGGCGCCCATGTCGATCATGGAGCCCTCGCCAATGACGGAGCCGATGTTGATGATGGCGCCCATCATGATGACGGCGCGATCGCCGATCTCGACGCGGTCACGGATGATCGCGCCCGGCTCGATGCGGGCGTTGATGCCCTTAAGGTCGAGCATGGGCACGGCGGAGTTGCGGCAGTCGTTCTCCACATCGTAGTAATCGATAGAATCGTCGTTAGCGTAGAGGATTGCCTTGAGCTCATCCCAGTCGCCAATGACGGTCTTGCCGCGGCAATCGCCGTAGACGCGTGCGTTGCCCCACTGGACCTCCATGCCGGGCTTTTCGCGCACGTACAGTTTGACGGGCGTCTTCTTGGGCGCGGTGGCGATGTAGTTGATAATCTCCTGTGCATCCATCTCGGCTGCGTTGCTCATATGCTGTCTCTCCTTTGGGTGGATCCGGTTGATACCTGGTTAGGCAAACATGATCTGGTCGAACGTGTAGAAGCCGGGCTCGCGGGTGACGAGCTTCTGGGCGGCGGCCAGGGCGCCGTTGACGAAGATCTGGCGGCTCGTGGCACGGTGCGTGAGCGTGACCTCCTCGTCCTGGCCAAAGAAGCTCACCTCGTGCACGCCGGCGACGGTGCCGCCGCGCAACGAGTGCATACCGATTTCCTTGGGGTCGCGCGCGCCGCACATGCCCTCGCGTCCGTAGACGGGGTGGTAGCCTGCCTCGGGCTCGGCCTCGACTACGGCGTCGAGCAGCAGCTTGGCGGTGCCGCTGGGGGCGTCAACCTTTTGGTTGTGGTGCGTCTCGACAATCTCGCAGTCAAAGCCGGGCAGCTCGCGCGTGGCCTGGGCCACTAGATGACGCAGGGCGGCGATGCCGATGGAGTAATTGCCCGAGTGCATAACGCGGGCGTTCTGGCCCAGCTCACGCAGGCGGTCCATCTGCTCGGGAGTGTAGCCTGTGGTGCCCGAGACCAACGCCGTACCCGTGCGCTCGACATAGGCGACGACGGCGTCGAAGGTCACGACGTTCGAGAAGTCGATAATCACATCGGCAGCCGGTGCGTTCTCGAGCTCGCTCAAATCGAAGCCAATCTGGGCCACGATATCAAAAACGGGCTTCCCGGCGGCGTCGACAATTCCTTCGGCGGTAGTGCGGATGAGCGAGCCCATGCGGCCCGTTCCCATAATGACGGTCTTAATCAAGCAGACCAGCTCCCTTCAGAGTATCGGTAAGTGCGGCTCGCGTGTCGTCTGCCATGGGGCATAGCGGCATACGGTAGTTTGCCTCGATCATGCCCATCTGGGCGAGCGCTTCCTTAACGGGGATGGGGTTGACCTCGCTAAAGAGGGCGTTGATGAGCGGCTGGCCGGCAATCTGGATATCGCGGGCGCGCGCTACGTCGCCGTCCAGATAAGCGCGGCACATGTCGTGCACGAGCTGCGGCTGTACGTCGGCCCACACGCTGATGGTACCCGAAGCGCCTAGGCTCATGAGCGGCACGGTGAGTGCATCCTCGCCCGAGTACATGCGGAAGTCATCGGACAGCAGGTGGGCGATTTTGGCCGCGTAGGCGACGTTGCCCGAGGCCTCCTTGATGCCCATGATGTTGGGGTGCGCGGCCAAGCGCTCTACGTTGCGCTCGCTGATACCGCAGCCACAGCGGCCGGGGATGTTGTACAAAATGCAGGGGATGTCCACGGCGTCGGCCACGGTCTTAAAGTGCTGGTAGATGCCCTCTTCGTTAGATTTGTTGTAGTAGGGGGTAATGAGCAGCAGACCATCGGCACCCAGGCCCTGGTAAGTGAGCGACTTAGTGAGCATGGTTTGCGTGGAGTTAGAGCCCGAGCCGGCAATAACGGGGACGCGGCCCGCAACCTGCTTGACCACTGCGGCGACAACGGAGTTGTCCTCGTCGTCGGTCATCGTGGCACTCTCTCCGGTGGTGCCCAGGGTGAGGATGGCGTCAGTGCCATTTTGCAGGTGGAAATCGATAAGGCGCTCAAGCGCGTCAAAGTCGACACTGCCGTCCTTTTTAAACGGCGTGACAAGGGCGACGATTGAGCCCTCGAGATTGCGGATATCCATGTTCTTCTCCTTCGCTTCCGCGATCTGGACGCGTTTGTTCCATTGGGCGGCGACTGCTAGGCGCTCGTCCTGAGCGCGACGGCGGGCGGCATCGGCGCGCGATTTGGCCAGCAGCTCGCGGCCGCACGGCAGCACGTCGAGCGTGGCAAAGTAATCGCCCGGGCGCTCGGCGCGGCGGATGAGGTCTGCCGAGCCATCGGGGCGCAGCAGGACCTCGGCGGAGCGCAGACGGCCGTTGTAGTTGTAGCCCATGGAGTAGCCATGCGCGCCGGTGTCGTGAATCACGAGCAGGTCGCCCATGTCGATATGCGGCAGCTCGCGGTCGATGGCGAACTTGTCATTGTTCTCGCACAGATTGCCCGTGATGTCGTAGGTGTCCGTAACGGGCGTTGTGGTCTTGTCGTCGCCACCCGGCTGGCCCATCACCGTGATGTGGTGGTAAGCGCCATACATGGCGGGACGAATGAGGTCGACGGCACTGGCGTCCACGCCGATATAGTCCTTGTAGATTTGCTTCTCGTGGATGGCCTTGGTGACCAGGCACCCATAGGGGCCCATCATAAAGCGGCCCATCTCGGTACAGATCGCCACATCGCCCATGCCGGCGGGAACCAGAATCTCGTCGTAGGCCGTGTGTACCCCTTCACCGATGGCGTGGATGTCGTTGGCTTGCTGCTCGGGCAGATAGGGGATACCGACGCCGCCGGACAGATTGATGAAGGCGACGTGTGCGCCGGTCTCGCTCTCCAGGCGCACGGCAAGCTCAAAGAGGATGCGCGCGAGCTTGGGGTAGTAGTCGTTGGTGACGGTGTTGCTGGCAAGGAATGCGTGGATACCAAAGTCCTCGGCGCCCTTGGCCTTGAGCATGCGGAAGGCCTCGAAAAGCTGCTCGGTGGTCATGCCATATTTGGAGTCGCCCGGGTTGTCCATGATGCCGTTGGAGAGCTGGAACAGACCGCCCGGATTAAAGCGGCAGCTGACCGTCTTGGGGATTGGCCCCGCAACGTGCTCAAAGAACTCGATGTGGCTGATGTCGTCAAAGTTGACGATGGCACCCAGCTTGTCGGCGAGCTCAAAGTCGGCCGCCGGCGTGTCGTTGGACGAGAGCATGATGTCGTGGCCGGTGATGCCCAGTGAGCGGGCGATCATGAGCTCGGTATAGCTCGAGCAATCGCAGCCGCAGCCGTATTCGTTGAGGATGGAGATAAGTGCCGGGTTAGGGTTGGCCTTGACGGCAAAGTATTCCTTAAAGCCCGGGTTCCATGCAAAGGCGTCGCGTACTTCTTGCATGTTGCGGCGGATGCCCGCCTCGTCGTATAGATGAAACGGCGTGGGGAACTGCTCAACGATATGCTCGAGCGTTTCCTTGTCCACAAACGGCTTCTTTGCCGCATATGCCTCGTTGGGAGTCAATGACATGTCCCGTAAACCTCGCTATCCAGACGGCGCTACCTGCGCATCGAATCCGCATAGCGTGGACCCAATGTCCGGATAGCGCTCCCGCATTGCTGCAGACAGTCCTGCGGGTGTTTCCCGCAGGCCCACCAGGCTGTTCGTGCCCGAAAAACCCAGTTCGGCGGGTTTCGCCTCCCCACGGGGTCAAAGTCTGCCGACTCGCCCGCGGCTCTTCGTGCCCGCGCCTCTATCAAGTGGTAAAGACCCTACCACGTTGCACTTTACCAAACAAGAGTATTCGTATATAACGTTTAAAAAATGCAGGGATATGCTGGAAACATGTGTGCCACAATCCTGTATCACAATAAGTTGCAACAGATGTGCCTTACGAAGGGATTTTCTATGACCGAGCTCCAAGAACTCCGTCGCTATCGCCGCGATCTCCATCGCATTCCGGAGCTCGATTTCGATCTTCCGCAGACTATCGCCTATATCGAGGGCGTGTTGGCGCCGCTCGACTGCGAGCTGACCCATCCATGCCCCAGCTGCGTCTGCGCTTTCTTTGACGCTGGCGTTGGTGCCGCGCATGCCACGGCGATTCGCGCCGACATGGATGCGCTGCCCATTGCAGAGGCCACGGGCGCTGCCTTCGCCTCGTCTCATCCCGGTAAGATGCACGCTTGCGGGCACGACGGGCACATGGCCATGGCGCTTGCCGCCGCGACGTATGTCGACCGTACGATTCGCGAGCAGCCGGGCACCATTAAACGTAACGTGCTCTTTGTGTTCCAGCCGGCCGAGGAGACGACCGGTGGCGCCAAGACGGTGTGCGAGAGCGGTGTATTCGAGCGCTATGGCGCCGACCGGATCTTTGGCTTTCACGTGTGGCCCGACCTTTCCGCCGGCACGCTGGCGAGCTGCCCCGGTCCGCTGCTGGCACGTTCGAGCGAGACGCACATCCATATTCATGGCCAGAGTATCCATATCGCCAAGACCTATGGGGTTCCGGTCGAGGAATCGCACGATGCGGCACTGGCGGCTGCCAAGTTCTTGGTTGCCGAGCGCGAGCTGATGGACGAGCTGGGTGCCGATGAGCCCTGCATTGGCAAGTTCGGCCTGCTGCAGGCAGGCACCGTCTGCAATGCGGTGGCGGGGGAGGCCCATGTTGCCGGTAGCTTGCGTGTGTTTACGGACGCCATGTTCGACCGTGCGCGCGAGGGCGTACGCCGTGTGCTCGACGAGGCGTGCACCGCAACGGGCTGCACGTACGATCTCAATTTTGCCGAGGGCTATCCGCCAGTCGATAACGACCCCGAGCTGTTCGCCCACATTGCGCCCGCCTTGTCCGAGCTGCAACTTGTGGACGAGCCGCTGCTAATCGCCGAGGATTTCGCGTTCTATCAGCGCCATCTGCCGGGCGTGTTCTTTTTGCTGGGCACGGGCGTGCCAGAGGGACAAGAAAACCCGATCGATGCTGATGGCTGCCCAGCCTATACGATGAGCGCTCTGCATACCGATACCATGCTCTTTGACGAGGAAATCCTACTCAAAGGCCTCAATGTCTACAAACGATTGCTTGTGATGGAGTGACGATGAGGCGACGCCGACAATCTGTCGTGTACAGTCCTGGTGGGTGCGGGTGCGGCTTGCTGCTGCTCCCGGTTATTGCTGTGGGCATTGGCGTGATGTTTGCGCTTGCCGGGCTAGCCGCAGCGGCGCTCGTGCTGCTGATTGTCGCTATTGGCGTGACGATCTGGCTGTGTCGTTCTCGCGAACAGCGCCGTGCCGAAGGCAAGAGCAATGTTGGATGGACCATCTTTTTGGTTATTGCCTACCTGCTGAGCATCAGCTATTTGGCCTTCTTTATCCTGTTGGTTGTGAGCACCTTTACCGGGGAATCCGTCACGGTGGGTTGATGCACTGCCAGCAGACGGTCGCGTAAAGTGCGTTTGCTCGGCGTTTGGATAACTGCATTGGCCGTTTACCACAGCCTTAGCTCTCAGCTAATGAATCCAAGTTCAATCCTTTCTACGATGTGCTGTGTGCCGGCACGGTAGCCGGATCGTAGGAAGGATGAACAATGGCAAAAGAGGGAAAGAAGCCGATCGGCAAGATTGTCCTAGGCGTCATCGTGGTGCTGGTTATCGTCGGTGCCGTGGGCTCTATGGGTGGTAATTCAACCGATTCGTCTGCGAGCGATTCGGCAAAACCTGCCGAGGCGACACAGCAGGCTGAGGAGCAAAACGAACCGCAAGAACCGTATACCATTGCTGATGAGGCTGAAGACACCTCCAATCAGTTTGCCTACAAGATCACGGGCACGCTGACCAATAACACGGACAAGGAAAAGAGCTACATCCAGATTGAGTATGTTCTGTATGATGCCGATGGCAACCAGGTTGGAACGGCTCTTGCAAACACCAATCATCTGAAGGCGGGCGGCTCCTGGAAGTTCGAGGCGCTGGGTACGGTGTCTCCCGACCAGGTTGCTAGCTGGGAGCGTTCGGACGTAAGCGGTTTCTAGCATGTTGCATGCACTGGGGGAGGTGAAGTCGTATGCCCGATAAGAAACTGACCGAGGAGCTGCTCAACGAGCTCCTTGATGCGCCAAGTATCGATGGTTACATAAAGGAACACGACTTTGTCGCCCCGTCGCTTTCGGACTACCTTAAGCAGCTGCTGCAGGAAAAGGGCTTAGAGCGCTCGCGCGTGGTGCGCATGGCCGACCTCAACGAGACCTTTGGTTATCAGATTTTTACCGGTGCGCGCCACCCAAGCCGTAATAAGGTGCTGCAGATTGCCTTTGCCATGGCGCTGACGCTCAAAGAGGCCAACCGCGCCTTGACGGCGGCGGGCGCCAACGTCCTCAACTGCAAGGACCGCCGTGATGCGATCATCATTTTCTGCATCGATCGCGGCTGCAGCTTGCAAAAGGTAAACGAGGAGCTATACCGCTTTGGCGAGGAGACGGTGAGCTAGCGGCTGTCTGCCGGCGGAAGAGTCGGTCACGATATTTCGAACGTGCAGGGCATGGGCGTCATGGGGCGCCCGTGCCCTGCGTTATTATGGACGCTATGGATACTCAGAGCCCAACATATTCCGATGATGAGCTGACCGCCGCGCTCGCCGGCCACCTGGCGTCGCTCGAGCGCGATGATAGCTATCGCGTAGACCGTGTACTCAAGCGTTCGGATGTTGAGACGACTGAGCTCGTGTACTTTGAGGGCTCCGGTGGCGGGTCGCTTGGGCCTTTTGTTCGCAAGCGTATCGACGCGTCGGTCCAGATTGGCGGGGTATATGAGCGTCTGTTTGCGGCCCAGCGCGCCGGACGACGCTATGAGCACTTGCCCCGGATTGTCGATTGCCGCCGCGTGGGCGACGAGCTTTGCGTGGTCATGGAATATATCGAAGGCGAGACACTCGAGGCTCTGGTGAGGCGTCTGGGTACGACACCCGGTTATGCTTGCGAGCTGTTTGGCGCTCTTTGCGATGCAGCCGCTGAGCTCCACGCCGGTTTTGCGGCAGCCGGAGAACATTCGGTGCCAGTGATTCATCGCGATCTGAAGCCTTCGAATATTATCGTGTCGGGCGTGAGGTATTCGGCAGATGCCGGTATGACCTTTACGTCGCTGGTGATTATCGATTTGGGGATTGCGCGGGTATGGCGTGACGGAGCCGATGCCGACACGGTGAAGTTTGGAACGCGACCCTATGCGCCACCCGAGCAGTATGGTTTTGGGCAGACGAGCGTGCGCAGCGATGTCTATGCGCTCGGCGCACTCCTGTTCTTTTGCTTGACGGGGGTCGATCCCAAGCCCGGGCAAGGCATGCGCGAGCAATGCGAGGCCCTCGACGTCCCCGTCCCGCTTGCCGATGTTGTCTGCATGGCGATGGCGCTCGATCCGGCCAAGCGCTTTGCAAGCGCGGAGGCGCTCGGGCACGCTGCGCGCGCGGCATATGAGCTGTGCCTGCCTGGGCCTGGCTCGATTGGCGAGACGGAGCCTTCAGCGACGCAGACTGCTCCGCAAACGGCGGCATCCACCGCGCGACAGTCCCAAGATGTCTCGACGGTGGCCCCTTGCCACAAGGGCCTGCTTTCGCGGATCCCGGAGCTCATCGGGCGTATATGGAACGGCTTTATCTATGCAGCAACCTTGCTGCTGCTCGTCGGAAGCCATTTGCCGTGTTCCAGCCCACGGGAGCCAACCGTAGCTATCCAACGTGGTTTTTGGCCCTTGAGTATTTTCTTATGGTCGATGGCGTGGTGGTGCTCATTGCGTTTGGCATGCTCGACCGCCGCAGGCTTCGGCGTCGCTTTCCCGTGCTCGATCGCTATCGGGGTCGTGGGTTTGTCACCCTGTGGCTCAAAGCGTTGGGGATTATAGTCGCCATAATGATCGTGGTTATTGTCACCGGCAATGCGACTGGCATTGTTACCTAATGTGGCGTACTGCTCAAAGAAAAAGGGCCCCGATTGGGGCCCTTTGCAGCTATAGCTAGATGCGGTTCATCTGGCCGGCAACCTTGTTGTACCAGTCCTGCCACGTGGGCGGGCAGTACTTTTTGGCGGCATCCGGGGTAAGCGTGGAGCCGTAGTTGCGACCAAGATAGGCAACGTGGGCTGAGATGCCCTCGCCCCAGCTGCCAAAGCTGCGCCAACCGCCGCCAACGGCGCTCCAGCCCCAGGCGTTGTAGGAATTAGCGCAATAGAGGCCCTTGCTGCTCTCGATGCAGGCGATGGCGGGGGACCAGCGAGGGTCAACACCGGTGTTCCAGGCGGCCACGGCAAAGTTGTAGCCCTGGCCTGCCAGGGGGGAGCCGGCGAGGTAGTTGTCGATACGGCTGGTCCACTCGTTGATAAACGAGTCGTAATCGGAGTTGCCGGTATTGGGGTTGTTCACCGTGGTATCGATGGTGGTGTTGGAGTTATTTGCCTGGCTGTTGGAGTTGTTGCCGCTCACGCCAGTGCCCGCGAGCTTCTCGGCGGCAGCAGCCTTGTCGGCCTCGAGCTTGGCCAGCTCGGCGGCGTTCTCCTGCTCGGCCTTTGCCTGGGCTTCGCTGCGAAGCTGCTGGGCCTGCGCCAGTGCATCCTCGGCGGTTTTCTGCTCGGCCTCGAGCTGGGACTTGGCCTGCTCGAGCTCAGTCTTGTTCTGCTCGAGCTCGGTCTGCATCTTGTTGAGCTCATCGATCTCATCGACGCTCGAGCTCGTGATCTGGTTGGTGTACTTGCAGGTCGTGATGAACTCGCCCAGGCTCTGCGCGTTGACCAGGAAGCTCACGATGGGGTTGGTGCCCTTCTGGTACTTGTACAGGTCGCGCATGGCGGAGCTTGCCTTGGCCTGCTGATCGGGAAGCTCGGCTTCGATCTCCTCGATGCTTGCCTCGTTGGTGTCGATTTGCTTCTGCAGATCCTCGAGCTTGGTGCGGGCCTCGTTGTAGGCGCTCGTGGCGGCTTCGATTTTCTGCTGGGCGGCGGATAGCTGATCCTGCGTTGCCTGCGAGGCGGCATATGCCGCGACGGGGGAGAGCATCGGCGAGGCCGTCAGTGCAACGGCGAGCGCGGCGCTCGTGATGATACGAGCCGGCTTCGACGCGATGAGCGCTGCGGTGCGATGGTTCGAATGCTGCATCCAGTCCCTCTGCAATCAATCGTAGGTTATGGTTCGAAAGGTATTCTACTACTGCTTTCGACCTCAACTTGAACCTTAAAGGTTCTAAAGGGTCAAGTTGAACTTGAGGCTTTGGCTTTGACCTGCAGTTATATCGAATTGTTGAGAAACCATAGAGTTCAACTTTAACGTTACGAGGACCTGTTTGTGGGCGAGTTTTGGGCTGTGAAAGCTCTCTTAACGTGGGGTTTTGCAACTACAGGGCCCTATCGCGGTGAGCGCGGCTTTCATACTAGATAATTGCGTTTATTGCCATAGATACGGTGGAGCTTTAGGAGGAGACGGCCCGGCACGTTAGAATAAACAGGTTGCATAAAGACCGCTCAGCGTATGGGCAGTTGATGATAGGAAGTATCCATGGCATTGCAGTTTACAGAGCGTGAGTTTATCCCCGTGCTGCTCGGTGGCGACATCAACGCCTATTCGGTGGCGCGCGCCTTCTACGAGGAGTACCAGGTCAAGAGTCTGGTCTTTGGCAAGTATCAGACGGGTCCCGCGTACCGCAGTCAGATTATCGACTACACGCCCAACGTGGATATCGATACCATGCCCGTGATGCTCAGGACCGTCAACGGCATTGCCCAAGCGCATGCCGATAAGACGATTGTCCTTGTGGGCTGTGGAGATAACTATGTTGCCCTCGTGGCTCAGGCCAAGGATGCCCATGAGTTGGCGGATAACATCGTCGCGCCTTACGCTCCCTATAGCATGCTTGAGCAGTGTCAGAAGAAGGAGATCTTCTACGAGCTGTGCGAGAAGCATGGCGTGCCCTATCCGCATACCTTTACCTTCACCATGGCGATGCTGAATGCCCAAGGCGAGGCACCTGCCGAAGTGCTCGACCAGATCGATTTTCCTTACCCGATGATCCTGAAGCCTTCCGACGGCATCATGTGGTGGCAGCACGAGTTCGAGGGCCAGAAAAAGGCCTATGAGATTGCCGACCGTGCTGAGCTGGAACAGGTCATTCGCGACTCGTATGCCAGCGGCTACACCGACGACCTGATCTTGCAGGATCGCGTGCCCGGCAACGACGAGTACATGCGCGTGCTCACCAGCTATTCCGACCGCAACGGCAAGGTCCGCATGATGTGCCTGGGCCACGTGCTGCTCGAGGAGCATCAGCCCCATGGCGTCGGTAATCACGCCTGCATCATCACCGAGCCCAATGACGAGCTTATGGGTGGCGTGCGCAAGTTGCTCGAGGACCTTCACTTTGTGGGCTATTCCAACTTTGACGTTAAGTACGACGAGCGCGACGGCTCGTTTAAGTTCTTCGATTTCAACACGCGCCAGGGTCGCAGCAACTACTACGTCACCAACAGCGGCTTTAACGTTGCCAAGTATGTGGTGGACGAGTATGTGTTCAACCGCCCGTTTGAGCCGGAGTTTGTGACGGCGCAGGACGAGGCCCTGTGGATGGTCGTTCCCATGGGCGTCGTCGACAAGTACGTCAAGGATCCCGAGTTGCGCGCGAAGGTGCATCGCCTGGACAAGGAAGGCAAGGGCGCCGACCCTTCGTTTATGAAGGGCGACTTTGTCTTTAACCGCTGGCTGCGCATGTGGCACACCAAGCTGCGCCACTTTAAGCTGTTCAAGACGTATTACAAGTAGATGAGTGCGGCGCCCGTCCGGTTTACATCGGGCGGGCGCGGGTATGATACGCGCAATTGCGCGAGCGTCACCAAGGAGGCGGCTATGGAAAAGCTGGGAGTTATCGGCGGCATGGGCGCCGAGGCCACGTCGTATTACTACGACCAGGTGGTGCGTCATACGGCTGCTGCCTGCGATCAAGAACATATCGACATGGTGGTGCTCTCCAAGTCGACCATGCCCGACCGCACGCTGGCCATTAAGACCGGCGAGCATGCCAAGCTGCTGGCGACCATGAAAGAGTGTGCCCAGGCACTCGAGTCGCTGGGCTGTGCGCACATTGCCATTCCCTGCAACACGTCACACTACTTCTACGACCAGATCCAGTCGTTTACCAGGGTGCCGATCATTCACATGCCGCGCGAGTCGGTTCGCTATGCCCTTGCGGGTGCGGTGATGGGGGAGTGCGAGTTCGATCCCAATCTGAGCATGCCGGCCGAGCCGGTTCGCAAGATTGGCATTATGGGAACCGACGGCACCGTGGGTGCCGGCGTCTACGGGCGCGAGTGCGAGGCGGCAGGTGTCGAGGTTGTCTATCCCAGCGAGAAACGTCAGAACGATGTGATGTCGCTTATCTACGATGATGTGAAGGCCGGACGTGAGCCCGATATGGATAAGTTCGATCGCGTGATGTGGGAGTTCGCCCGTAGCGGCTGCGACCGCGTCATTCTGGCCTGCACCGAGCTATCGGTGCTGCAGAAGTACCGAGAGATGCCCGAGATTACCCTCGACGCCATGGATGTCCTGGTGCGCGAATCCATCATCCGCAGCGGCGCACTCTATCGCCTGTAGCTTCCGACCTGCCAAAAAGGGACAGGTTTATTTTGGTAGGTTTTATCTGTTGAAACAGTAAAGGCCTCGGCTCGTTTGGTGCGAGCCGAGGCCTTTTGCGTTGGGCGGTTGCTGTCAGTGGTGAACTAGAACAGGAAGCCGATGGCGATGAGGGCGATGCTGGCGATGAGCACGGCGATGTCCAGGCCCTTGATGGGGTAGCGCTTGTACGAGCTGGCGCGCGTACGCAGATAGAAGCCGCGCTGTTCTGCCGCCAAGGCCGTGGCATCGGTTTTGCCCACGCTCGAGATGAGCAGTGGCACGCACAGTGGCAGCATGAGCTTAAGCTTCTTGATGGGGTTCTTGGTGTCGTACTCGACGCCGCGTGCGGTCTGCGCCTCCATGATGGCGTTCATCTCCTGACCAAACACCGGCACAAAGCGCAGCGCCGTGGTAAAGGTGAAGGCATAGCGATACGGCACGTGCAGCACCTCGACGCAGGCGTTGGCAAGGTCGTTGAGCTTGGTCACCATGAGCATGAGGATGAGTGGTAACGCCACGCCCAGCAGGCGCAGACAGGCCTTCGATCCTGTGATGAGGCCCGTGTCGGTGATAAAGCCCCACACCACGTTGCCATCGCGCATAAAGGCCAGCTGGAGCACCAGCATGATAAGCGCGAGCGGAATCAGCAACTTGAGTAGCGAGAACAGACGGTTGACGACGCCGGCATAGGCACCCAGAGCAAGGGTGAGTGCCAAAAAGCCCAGCAGCGCCACATAGGTGTCGGATAAGAAGATGCCGACGATGATGGCGGCGGCGAGGCCCAGCTTGACAACGGGGTTCAGGCGATGCAGCAGCGTATCGCCCGGCATGTAGTCGATGACGTTAACCACGGTGGACCATCTCCTTGGTAATTCGAACGACATCGGTGACCTCGCTCACCTGCGCAAAAGCGGGCGAGACGGAAGATGCCAGACGGCGCGAGAGTTCAATAACCTGGGGAGGCTCCACGTAGGCACGCCGCATGAGATCGATGCTCGAGAATAGCTCGTGCGTGCGGCCGCGGTCGAGGATGCGGCCGTTTGCCATCACCACGATGCGCTCGGCAAAATCCGAAACGACTTCCATATCGTGGCAGACCATGATAACGGCGCAACCGCGCTCGGCCATGGTGCGCACCGTTTCCATGACGGTCATGCACTCGCGGTAATCAAGGCCGCTCGTGGGCTCGTCGAGCACGACGATCTTGGGCTCTACGACTACGACAGAGGCGAGTGCCACCATCTGGCGCTGACCGCGCGAAAGCGAGAAAGGTGCCTCATCGGCAGGCAGGCCAAAGCGGTCGATGACGAGTTGAGCACGACGCAGAGCCTCGGCGCGGTCCATGCCGCCAAGCTCCAAGCCAAAGGCGACCTCGTCGAGCACAGTGTCCTTGCAGATCTGACGGTCAGGGTTTTGGAAGAGGGTTGCGACTTCGCGGGCGATACGGCTCGTGGGAACGGCTGCGGTATCCAGTCCCGTGACGCGCACGCTGCCCGAGGCGGGCTTAAGCAGGCCTGTGAGCAGCTTGGTGAGCGTGGTCTTGCCGGCACCGTTTTGGCCGACGATGCCCACGAGCTCGCCGGGATAGAGGGTCAGGTTGAGGTCGTGGACGGCGGCGCCACCATTGGGATAGGCAAACTCAACATGATCGAAGGTGAGCACGGGCTCGGCGTCCTTGGCGTGCGGGCGCAACGACGGTGCGTGCGGTGAGCCGGCGGGTGCCTGTATGTCGCTGCTTGCGTGTGCGGGGTCGACGATGCCCGAAATCAGGCGCTCGGCCTCATCGACATCCAAGCAAGGGGTACCGCTTACCAGGCCATCGGCATGGAGGCTATTGAAGATACGCGTGACGCGAGGGCAGTCGACGCCGATGGCACGGAGCTCGTCGGTATGCGCGAAGACCTCGTGTGGCTCGCCCTGCAGCGCGATTTCGCCATGGTTGAGCACGAGCACGCGGTTGCAGTACTCCGAGAGCAGGGCGACCTTTTGCTCAACGACGACGATGGTGATTCCAAGTGCGCGGTTTGCCTCACGTAGCGTCTCGAAGACCAGCGTGGAGCTGGCGGGGTCGAGTGCCGCGGTGGGCTCGTCGAGAACCAAGACGCGCGGACGCATGGCGAGGATGGCGGCGATGGCTACCTTTTGCTTCTGTCCGCCCGAGAGGGTGGCGATCTCGCGGTCGCGCAGGTCGCTGATGCCGACGGTCTCGAGCGTTTCGCTCACGCGCTGCTCGATCTGGTCGTGGGGAACGCCAAAGTTCTCGAGTCCAAAGAGCATCTCGTCCTCGACGACCGAAGCGACCATCTGCGTGTCGATATCCTGCAGCACACTGCCGGCGATTTGCGACACGTCGGTGAGCGAGACTTCGCAGGTGTCGTGTCCGTCAACCATGACGGACCCAAAGAACGTGCCGGTGTAGTGGTGGGGCACGGCGCCCGACAGGCAGGCGGAAAGCGTGGACTTGCCGGCGCCCGAGGGCCCGATGATGCCGATGAAATCTCCCTTGTTCACGCTGAGCGAGATGTGGCTAAGCGCCTGCTCGGTCTGCGTGCCATAGGAGAACGAGACATCGTCGACGTTGATGATCGTTTCCATGGATACCTTTCATAGTCATTGGGGACGTTCTTACATGACTAGTCGTTTAAGAACGTCCCCAAGAGCTAGTTGTTTGGGACAGTCTTTGTTGGTGGAGTGCGGAGACGGCTTTACGAGGGGCCCCAGGTTGGCGCGAAAGAGGAGCGAAGCGTACTTGGGTACGCGAGCGACAAATGAACGCCAAGATGGGGTGGCTCGTAAAGCCGAGCGGGTTAATGGAGCCTAAGGGCCTTCTGGATGGGCAAGTAGAGGGCACCGACCAGAATGGCGTTAAAGACGGCGGTCATGGCGACGACGGGCAGCATAGCGGCGGCGAGCTCGCCCACCACGCCGAGCATGGCCATCTTGATGACCATGAAGATGACGCCCGAGACAAAGGTGGTCACGAACGTTGCGACGATGGCGACGGCAGACTTGACCTGTCCGTCCTTGGCAGCAGCGTTGACGATGACGGCCATGAGCATGGCGGCGATGCCCTCGGCGGCAAAATCGACGAACGGCGAGGTGGTGGTGATCTGGATCACGGCAGCCGAGATGAGGCCAATGACGAGCGCCTGGCCGATGTTGGGGCGAACGACCAGGATGGTGAGGCAGAAGGCCGAGATGATGAACTCGGGGCTGATCATGCCGCCCGAGATGCCCGAGATTGCCTTGCCGACGGTGAAGTTGAGGATGAAGCCGGCGGCGAGCAGGATGGCGAGCAGGACGAGGGCGCGGACATCGAGCTTGCCGCGGTCGGCGGTCTGGACGGTGCGGGGCTGGGCGGCGGTGGTGTTCTGAGACATGGTGAAAATCCTTTCGGAATGGGAGTGCAAGAGAAAAGCGGAGACGCGTGATGCGAATGCGATCGGGCTCGAGATAGAAAAAGGCCCCCGGTCGAAACCGGAGGCCTTCCAATCACCTAGAGCGCAAAAACAGGCGTGAGGGACTCACTGTCGACCGATCGAATTCGCATCACGCCACCACCAGTTGTTGAGAGAGTTCATCGTGTTCTTCATGTTGGTGGCTCCTTTCGTGATGCCGTGGCGCGGTCGTACCTTGTTGCTGTTGCGCTGCACTATAGCACAGCGAAGTGTGTGCGGGGAAATCTTTTTTAAAAAGATTTCAGGCGGGTTTCCCACCGGTCAAAAGAGCGGGCTGAGCGAACGAGGCTGCCATCGCTGCCTTGCCCGCTCAGCTAGGACATGAGGGCCTTAGGCCTTCTTGCGACGATAGATCACGTAGGCGCAGACGCCGATGATGACGACGGCGCCAACGGCCATGGCAGCCATGTTGTTGCCCTCGGACTTCTCCTCGGTGGCCTCTGCCTCTTTGACCTCGGGCTCGGCTACATCCTCATCGGAGAGGGCCTCGTCGGCGTAGGTGATGGACTCGACCAGGCAGTCGTTGTCGGCATCGTAGTCACTCGGGACGAACTCCTCGGAGAAATCCTCCTCCTTGAGGTAGTCACGCATCTCCTCGAGCATAGCCTTGCACTTGAGGTAGGTGTTCTTGGTGGCAGCCTTGCCGGCCTTGTTGGCCAGGGCGGTGCGGGCCTCGGTGTCCTCGGTGGCCTGCATGGCATCGTCGACGGTCAGGTTCTGCTCGATGAGTTCCTTCTGCAGGGCGTCGAGATAGGCGCGGACGCCGGTGGCGCAGTGGTCGCGGTTCTCATAGGCGAGTGTGTTGATGTCCATGAGGACGTAGTTGATGGAGTTCTTGGGCTCCTCGTTGTTCACGACGTCTTCCTCTTCGCAGTGATCAAAGGAGACATCCTGATCGCTGAAGTAGGGGCTGACCTCGGTGAGCAGTGCGGAGTAGAAGGGGATGGCGACGGAGAATTCGGCGTTGGAGAGCATCTCCCACTGAATGGTCGCGATCTCGGGGTCCATGCCCTGACGGATCTGGAAGGTGTGGATCTCGGTGTTGCGGTTGGAACCAATGGCATAGGCGCCGTCGGTGTTGGCGTTGAGGCCGGCGACATTCTCGCCACGAGTAGCAAAGCTGCGGATCATCTCAAAGGTGTTCCAGTCGGACTTGCCGGGCTGGAAGAACAGCGGCTGCATCTCGTGGACCAGGGCGCCGGTCGTGGCGCGAGCATCTTCGCGCTCGTCCTTAACGATCTCGTAGTCGGTGCCCTCGGCAAGCGGAGCCATGAAGTAATCGCGGCCCTGGATATAGCGCGACCAAGAATGCATGGCCTGCTCGCTAATTTCCTCACCGTAGGTCTGGGCAACGTCGAACTGGCCGTCATCGAAGTACTTGGCAAAGCCCTTTTCTTCGGGCATGGTCTGAATGTCCTTGGAGTGGAGGCAGTTCTCGGTGTCGTCGAGGTTAACCTTGTAGTTAAGGTTGCCGATGTTGGGGTTGACCGAGGCGATGTCGTCGGTGAGCTTCATGGCAATCCACTGATGGCCAGAAAGTCCGGCGAACAGCCAGGTCTCGTTGTTGTCGGCGATGATGATCTGGTCGTTGGTGCAGATGCCCTGCTCGTCGACCAGACTTCCGAGGAGCTCGACGCCCTCGCGGGCCGTGGCGCTCTCGCCCAGGATGACGCTGGCGTAGTTGTATTCACCGATGCCGGTCTCCTCGGTGAGGGGGTCGGCCTCCTCGGCCTTCTCGTTGTAGGAGGTGCTCAGCGTGGCAGAGCAGGAGACGCCCTTCTCGTTGATGCCAGCCTCGGAATAAGCGTCATAGCGATCTTCCCACTGAGAGGGGTTGTCGCGAACGAAGGTGTAGCGATACGTGGGGCCCGTGGACTTGTACTCAAAGCCGGATTCGAGCGAGGTGTACTTGCTACCGTCCTTGTGCGCAGGCTCAATGCCAAAGTGCTTGATATAGCGTGTGCTAAAGTCCTCTGCGCGGCCGTAGTACGTGTTGCCGTCCGCCGTGAGTTTGCTGCCCATGTAGATCTGGGTGCAAGCGAGTGCCGAGGTCGGCATGGCCATAATGGCCGCAGCTCCGAATGCAAGGCCGCAGCCAAGCTTCTTGAGCGTGTTGACGGGATGAGTAAACCTCATGATCCCTCCCAACCGTTGAAACCCCGCGGAACCGTGCAGGATTTCAGCTAATAAATACATCTATTAGCCTATCGGAAGTCTAAAAAGTATTCACTAGATTCGGTGAAATACTCGATGAGCGTCATAAAATATGCGATGAGCGGATAAGAATACTCATTTTGTAGCTTTAGTTAAATAAAGGCACCCTGCATTTACTGCAGTGGAATAAAGCGCCAGACAATACTCAAAAGAAAACTCTCCCGCTGTTTAGAATTTGCATAAACAGCGGGAGAGTCGATAACTGGATGAATATCATACTAATGTGGTTTTACTTCTTCCGACGGTGGATCACGTTAATCGCATAGCCGACGAGCATGGCCAGGACAATGACGATAAAGCCGAGCAGGGGATTGTCGTTCATGGGGTCCTCCTATTTTCCGAGCGGGGAGAATTCGTCGACGATGAGGTCGAGGCATTGCGGAAGCGCGCGGGCACCAAAGACGCCCGAGTTGCTGGAGATGATCTCGCCATCGAACTGCATGCCCAGCGACGGCGTGCAGGTGATCTTGGCTTCTTTGGTCTGGATGATCTTGAACTGCGGACGGCCAAGCACCTTGCCGGCGGGGTCGAGCGCGGCGGTGATTACCGTGGGAAGCAGCTGTACCGTGCGTACGGGCTCGATGACCGCGATGTCGACCATGCCGTCGTTCATGCGGCAGTTGGGGAACAGGTTGATGTCGTTTTGGATGACAGACGTGTTGCCTGCCATGCAGCAGATGCCGTCGAGCTCCTCGACAATGCCGTCATGCTCAATGGTAAAGTGCGCCACCGTGGGGTTGGGTGTGGCGAGCGCCGACAGGAAGTAGGCGATCTCGCCGATGTCGTTTTTAGTGGGGGCGGCCTTCATCATAATCTCAGCGTCAAAGCCCGAGCCGGCGATGATGATAAAGCCATGGCGCTTTTCGTTGCCGTTCTCGTCGAGCCAAAAGAGCTCGCCCATGTCGACTTTGACCGTGCGGCCGGCGCGGCATGCCTTGGCGAGCGCCGCTGCCTCGGGGGCATTGCCGATGTTGTTAAAGAATAGGCAGGCCGTGCCGGAGGGGAAAACGAGCGTGGGAACGCCGCAGCCGCGCATCTGGTCGAGCACATTGGAGACGGTGCCGTCGCCGCCCGAGACGACCACGCGGTCGAACTCGCGAACGTCTGCCACGGCGTCCTCGGGCTCCATGCCATCGCCGATAAAGCGCATCACGACCTCGTCGCCGCCCTGTGCAAGGGCGTGCGTGAATGCGTAGATTTCATCTGAGCTGGGGCCCGATGCCGGGTTGTGGATGATAAGGCAGCGCATACTTACGTTCCCGTTCTGTGACTAACCGAGTATAGTTGTAGGGCAATGCCGATATCCTACCCGTGTTTTTCGGGCCTAACCTTATTCGATGGGTTGATATGTACATTTCCACACATCAGGCTCTGCTCGACTTTTGCCAGCGCGCCCGCAAGTTCGACGCGATCGCCGTCGACACCGAGTTTTTGCGCGAGCGCACGTTTCATCCGCGCCTGTGCCTGGTCCAGATTGCCACCCCTGCCGAGAGCGTCGCGGTCGATCCCCTGGTAATCGACGACCTATCGCCGCTGGCCGAGCTTATGGCCGACGAGAGCGTGACCAAGGTCTTCCACGCGTGCTCGCAGGATATGGAGGTCATGCTCCATACCGTGGGCGTGCTGCCACGACCGATTTTTGACACGCAGGTGGCCGCCGCCTTTTTGGGCGAGCGCCAGCAGATTTCGTATGGCGCGCTTGTTCAGACGTTCTGCGGTGTATCGCTGCCCAAGACCGAGTCGCTGACTGACTGGTCGCGCCGCCCGCTGACCGATAAGCAGATTGAGTATGCGATCGACGACGTCAAGTACCTGATCGTCGCCTATACCGAGATGATGAGCCGTCTGCGCGAGCTGGGCCGTGTGGACTGGGTGCTCGACGAGTTGCGCCCGCTGGCTGACGAGTCGCACTATCGCGCCGATCGCCACGAGGCGTTCCGCAAGGTCAAACGCATCAATTCGTGTAGCCGTCATCAGTTGGGCATCGCGCGCGAGCTCGCCGCTTGGCGCGAGGATCGCGCCGAGCGCCGTAACATCCCGCGCAAGTGGGTCATGTCCGACGACACGTTGCTGGCCCTGGTTAAACGCAATCCCGTGCGCGTTGAGGAGTTCCGCAGCATCCGCGGCACCGACCAGCTGGGGGAGCGCGACGTGGACGGTGCATTGATGGCCATCAAGCGTGGCGCGAGCTGCCCGCACGATCGCCTGCCGCTCATGGTGCGCGGGCATCGCCAGATTTCGCCGGAGTTGGAGAGCGTGACCGACCTTATGTATGCGCTTATTCGCTTGGTTGCCGAGCGTTCGGGCGTGGCGACCTCGGTCATTGCCTCGCGCGATGACCTGGCCGACTACATCGAGCATCCCGAGCAGAGCCCCCTGCGCGAAGGTTGGCGTTTTGAGCTCGTGGGTTCGCGTCTGGACGATTTGCTCTCGGGCAATATGGGGTTGACGGTCAAAGATGGCAAAATTGAATTGCTATAAGTATATAGTTACGCGGTTTTACCAAACCGCGTAACAGCTCGACGCTGCAAGCGGCCGAGAGCGGCAATCTGACGTTCAATCGTCGCTCGCGTACCAAAGTACGCGTCGCTTCTCTTTCACGTCACCTTGCTCGCTCTCGACCGTTTTCGCTGACATTGCCAAAACATCGATGTTGATTTGCTGGTCAGTCGAATGGGTAGAATGCCTCCAACGTGTAACTCGATTCGGAGGAATTCGCATGCCTTATTACTATGGATACGGCTTTGGCATCGACCCGCTGTACCTGCTGGTTGTTCTTGTCTGCACAGTGCTTGGCCTTGCCGCGCAGAGCTATATCAACTCGACGTACAAGACGTGGTCTAAGGTGCGCTCGGATGGCGATACGGGCGCCACGGTCGCTCGTCGCATGCTCGATGCCAACGGTTGTAGCGCCGTGGGCATAAAGGGCGTTGCCGGCGAGCTTACCGATCATTACAACCCGCAGGATAACAACCTGTATCTCTCGGATGCCAACCGTTCGGGCGGGTCGGTCGCAAGCGTTGCCGTCGCCTGCCACGAGGCGGGCCATGCCGCCCAGCGTCAAAGTGGTTATGCCATGATGAAGGTACGCACCGCTTTGGTCCCCGTCGTCAACTTTACCCAGAACACCTGGACGATCGTGCTGCTCATGGGCCTGTTCATGAACATCGCGGGGCTCACGACCCTCGCGCTGGTCTTCTTCTCGTTTAGCGTGCTGTTCCAGCTGGTTACGCTGCCGGTCGAGATCGATGCCAGTCGCCGTGCCGTGACGTATATCGAGCAGTCGGGCATGAGTTCCAAGCAGGTCAACGGTGCCAAGAAGGTGCTGACGGCAGCCGCGCTCACCTACGTGGCGGCGGCGCTCACCTCGATTATTCAGCTGCTCTACCTTATGGCTCGCTACAACAGAAACTCCAACCGATAACAAATTGGGTCGCTGGGCGCCGTGGGGATTTGTGTCCCCGCGGCGCTGTACTATGTGTTGGATTTGAATTTGCGCAGGGCCGAAGCCCTTGTGCACGATAACGGAAGGAGGCTGCGTGGCAGGCTGGAATCTAACCGGCAATGCCGTTTCCGCCGAGTTCGACGGTTCGGACGATCAGGAGCGCAAGGAGCTCAGCGTGAGCCAGGCGGTGGAGATCGCCGCCGGCGCGCTCGATGCCATTCCGCAGCTGAGCGTTTTAGGCGAGGTCACGGGTTTCCGTGGTCCCAACGCTCGAAGCGGCCACTGCTACTTTCAGATCAAGGACGACTCGGCGGCCGTCGACTGTATCATCTGGAAGGGCGCCTACCTTAAGCGCACTTTCGACTTGCGCGACGGCATGCAGGTAAGCTTTAAGGGCAGCTTCAATCTCTACAAACCTACGGGTCGCATGAGCTTCGTCGCCCGCTCGTTTTCGCTGGCGGGGGAGGGTCTGCTGCGTCAACAAGTGGCGCAGCTGGCCGAAAAGCTACGCCGCGAGGGCCTGATGGACGAGACGCGCAAGCGTCGCATCCCGGTGTTTTGCTCGCGCGTGGCGGTCGTCACCTCGCTTTCGGGCGCCGTAATCGATGACGTCAAGCGTACGCTGCGCCGTCGCAACCCGCTTGTCGAGCTTGTCTGCGTGGGCGCAAAGGTCCAGGGCGAGGGTGCGCCGGCAGAGCTTATTGAAGGCTTGCGCCGCGCCGCTGCCATTACGCCGGCGCCCGATTGCATTTTGCTCGTGCGTGGCGGCGGTTCCTTCGAGGACCTCATGACCTTTAACGATGAGGAGCTCGCCCGCGCGGTGGCGGCTTGCCCCGTGCCCGTGGTGACTGGTATTGGGCATGAGCCCGATACCTCGATCTGCGACATGGTGAGTGACCGTCGCGCCTCCACACCCACGGCGGCGGCCGAATCGGTGGCGCCGGCTATGACGGAGTTGGCTGATGTGCTCGAGGCGCGCCATCAGCGTCTGGGCGCCGCGATGGCTTCGATGATCGGGTCGGATCAGGTCGATCTGGAAATGCTCGACCAACGCGGCCGTCGTGCCTGGGACACCTATACGGCTCGTCTGGGCGACGCGCTCGATGCAGCCGCGTGCCGCCCGTGTCTTAACGATCCAACGTTTATGGTTGAGCGTCGCGAGTCCGAGCTTGCTCTGACGGCCGATCGTCTGTCCGGCGCCATAACGCGTTCGGTTGGGGCCTTCCGTTCCAACTTCGAGCGTCTGCCCGAGCGCTTGATCGCAAGCACCTCAGGACTCGATGGCAAGCGCCATGCGCTCACGCTCGCGAGTTCTCGCCTGGAGCATCAGGGGCGCACGATGCTCAGCAAGTCAGCGTCCGACCTGGGCCGTGCGGCGGCTTCGCTCGATGCCCTGTCGCCGCTTAAGGTACTTGCCCGCGGTTACTCCATCGCGTACAGCGATGATGGGGTTGCTACGAGCGCCAAGACCTTTAAGCCCGGCGACGCCATCCGCGTGCGCATGTCAGACGGTAACGTGTCGGCAACCGTCAACGCGGTCGAGTAGACCGCGTTTCACAGTGATAGACCCTTGGGAAAGGAAACAGATATGGCAGAGAAGACCCCGGTCGAGCAGCTTACGTACAAGCAGGCCTCGCAGGAGCTGGAGCTCATCATCCGTAGCCTGGAGTCGGGCGATATGGAGCTTGAGGAGTCGCTCGAGAGCTATACCCGCGGCGTCGAGCTCCTCAAGAGCCTGCGTACCCGCCTGTCCGATGCCGAGCAGAAGGTCTCGGTGCTCCTTAAGGACGTTGACGGCAACGACGCGCTCGCCGACGGCGAAGCCGCCAACACCGACGACAACCTCTCGTTCTAGCCAACTTACAGCCTGCTTTGGGGTAGTCTTTTTGGGACGGGGCTTTTTTGACTGCCCTTGCGCGACGGCTCGCCGAGCGTTTGCGTTTGCGAAAAAGTAGTCAAAAAAGCCCCGTCCCAAAAAGACTACCTTGGTCTGTGAGAAAGGAACCAACCATGTGTGATTGCATTTTCTGCAAAATTGCCAACCACGAGATCCCCTCGACCGTTGTCTATGAGGACGACCAGGTCATCGCTTTTGACGATCTCAACCCCCAGGCGCCGGTCCATACGCTCGCGATCCCCAAAAAGCACTACAGCGATATCGCCGACAACGTGCCCGCCGAGACCATGGGCGCCATGGCTCACGCCATCCAGGAGGTCGCCAAGGCCAAGGGTCTGGAGGACGGTTTCCGCGTCATTTCCAACAAGGGTGTCAACGCCGGCCAGACCGTCATGCACTTCCACATGCACGTCCTCGGCGGCAAAAACCTGGGCGAGAACCTCATCTGAGGGCGCGTAGCCCGTCGACTTGGCTGCCTTTGGAGTAATCTATGCAGCTTTCTCAACTCGAATACCTTCAAGCGGTAGCGAACTATGGCGGCGTGCGCAAAGCAGCTCGCGCCGTTCATGTGAGTCCGCAAGCCGTTTCGTCGGCAACCAAGAAGTTGGAATCTGAGTATCAGATTGTTTTGCTCGACCGATCGGCGGGGGAGGCTGTTTTGTCTCCGGCGGGCAGAGAATTTGCGCGTCGTGCACGCGTGATCCTGGCGCAAGTCGACGATCTCAAAAAGTACGCTCAATCGAGGGACGACGGCGTCTCGCCCGACGGCCACTTTCGTCTTTACGCCCCCTGCCTTCATGGGCGGGGGCGCCTTTTTGCCGAAAACTGGTATGACTCGTTTGAACGCTCGCACCCTCAGATTCACCTTGATGTGTGGCATCAGCCAACGGCTACATGCTTTGAATCACTTGTGCTTGGCATTTCGGATGCGGCCATCTCATTTGAGGAACCAAGGGACAGTGTCCTTTCTTCGAAATACTTGGGTGAAAAGGAGCTCAAGGTTCTTTCGTGCCCAGCGGGTCATCAATCTGTGGGTGCTATGACCGTTCGTGAGTTACTGGGCGGCAGGTTAGCTGTTCCCATTAATTTGTCGCCCTGTCTCAATGCAATCAACCAATGTCCCGAAGCTCAGCTGGTTAATTTTCGCTTCCGCGACGTCGAATACGGAAACAGAGCGCAGGCTGAGTTTCTTCAAGCCGGGGGATTGATATTGGGTTTTTCTGGCTCTTCTCTCGCATCTGATGGATCGGAAGTGAGCGAGTGCTCCATTGAAGCCTCACATGACGTAGCCTTGCCCATCTACTTTTGCTATCGACAAAATGCCTGGACCGATCGACACCAGACGGTCTTTCTTCACCTATTGCGTCATCTCGCTTCGTGAGGCCATTTGGCCTCGTGTCGTCAAGTGAATGTTGACGCCCTGCAACACATAGCTGACAGCTTTGCCCTCATGCTTTTCCAAGATTCCGATTTAGATTGCTGACTCTTGGAGGGCGGAGCATGAAAAACCGTACGGTTTTGCTTTATATGACGTTCGTTTTTTTGTCGAACTTCAGCACCATTTTGTATTTTCTGACGGTTTACCTTGAATTCGTCGGATTCTCGATGGTGGCGATTTCTAGCATGATGATTGCATATCAAGTGAGTAAGTTCATCCTCGAAGTTCCCACTGGCTATATTGCTGATAGGTTTGGACGAAAGACAAGCGGTCTCGTTGGCGGTGTGGGGATGCTTGGATACTACGCCGCCCTGCTTCTCGTCCGTTCCCCTCTGCTTTTAATCGGTGCGTTCGCTCTCAAAGGTTTTGCCGTTGCATGTCTGAGCGGATCCATAGAAGCGATTTACATTGACAGCGTCTCTCAGGACCAGCTCGTAAGACTTAATGTCGTTGAGCGATTTGTTTTCTATGCCTCTTATGCCATCTCCGCTTGCGTGGGCGGTTTCATTTCTTCTGTCGGTGCATATCTCATTGGTCTTTCGGCAGATATCATCGCAATGGTGTTGACGTTGGTTGTCGTTGTCTGCATTCCTGAGATGCGAAGAGGGGGCACTGCGGGGGCACCTGAGCGTGGAATTAGCCCGAAGATGATCGGTGCCGCTATTGCGTGTAATGGCATTCTTCGTTCAGCGTTCATCATGGACTGTTCTCAGGCATTTGCTTTTGTCGCCCTGGAAGACTTTTTCTCACTGCTGCTTGCGGGTCGCGGAATGAATGCCGTCGCTTCGGGTGTGACCATTGCGGTCCAGCTCCTTGCCTCGGCCTCCATGGGGCTTATTGTGCCCAGTGTGATTGCTCATGTCGACAAGGGCCGTTTTGCGCGTATTTGCGGCATCATTCGCTTAGTATTGACAGCTTTGTTTTTGATCCCCCTTGCTCCGGCTAATTTGCTGCCCGTGTTCTATGTGCTGCAGACGGTTGCGTACTCGTTGTTTGCCCCAATCAAATACTCAGTTTTCCAAAATGCTGCCGATTCATCGATGCGCTGTTCACTGATTTCGGTTCAAAGCCAGATGGTGGCGGTGGGTGCTGTTCTTTTCTATCTGCTCAACTCTGTGCTGAGTAGCGTTGCGGGCATTCGAGTCGTATTGCTTGTTGCGCTCGGGATTTCTTCCCTGGTGTATATCCCCGCGCTATTTTGTCTTACAAGTCAAAGGCCATGAGTATTTAGGCACCGATAACTTATATATCAACGCAATAAACCCGAGCGCGAGGGCGTTTAGGTTTATTATTGATGCGTATGTAACCTGGCGGCGCCACACCGCCTGTTAGTAGGGAGACACATGAACGTTCTGGTCGTCAACGCAGGATCTTCGACCCTTAAGTATCAGGTCATCGATACCAAGTCCCACAAGGTGTCCGCAAAGGGCTCCTGCGAGCGCGTCTGCTTTACCGGCGGTACCTTCACCCACGCTGCCAACGGTTCCAAGAAGGTGACCGAGAACATCGAGTTCCCCGACCACAAGGTCGCCATCGAGGTCGTCCTGAAGGACCTCGAGGCCAACGGCGTCAAGATCGAGGGCATCGGCCACCGTATCGTTCAGGGCGGTTGGTACTTCGGCGATTCCTCCCTCGTCGACGAGGACGTCCTCGCCAAGATCCGCGAGGTCGCTCCGCTCGCCCCGCTGCACAACAACCCCGAGGCCAACGTTATCGAGTACTGCCTCGAGCAGTATCCCGACCTGCCCAACGTCACGGTCTACGACACTGCTTTCCACTTCAATATGCCCGAGGTCGCCCGCACCTACGCCCTGCCCAAGGACGTCTGCGACAAGCTGCACATCCGTAAGTACGGCGCCCACGGCACCAGCTACCGCTACATCTCCAAGAAGGTTGCCGAGATGACCAACGGCGAGGCTCGCAAGGTCGTCGTGTGCCACATCGGTTCCGGTGCCTCCCTGTGCGCCATCGAGGACGGTAAGTGCATGGACACCACCATGGGCTTGACGCCGCTCGATGGTGTTATGATGGGCACCCGCTGCGGCTCCATCGACCCTGCTACCGTGTGCTACCTGCAGCGCGAAGGCGGCTACACCTTCGACGAGGTCGACGAGATGATGAACAAGAAGTCCGGCCTTTTGGCTGTGACCGGCGGCAAGACCAACGACTGCCGTAACGTCGAGGAGCTCGCCGCCGCTGGCGACCCCGAGGCTCAGCTCGCCTTCGATATGTTCGTCTACAAGATTGCCGCCAAGGCCGCCGAGATGGCCACCTCCATGTGTGGCATGGACACCCTGGTCTTTACTGCTGGCATCGGTGAGCACGCTCCGGCCGTTCGCGCCGGCGTGGCCGATCGTCTGGCTTTTATGGGCGTCAAGATGGATCATGCCCGCAATGCCCTGCGCGGCGACGGCGCTTGGTGCCTGTCCGCCAAGGATTCCAAGGTCAAGATTTTTGTCATCCCCACGGACGAGGAGTTCATGATCGCTTCCGACGTCGAGCGCATCGTCAACGCCAAGTAATTGCAAGAGGGGAGGGGCTGGACAGCAACATGCCGTTTGGCCCCTCTTTTGCGCTCGTTGGGCGATATGCATGATAGCTATTTATCAAGCTGTGATAACTTCTTATTAACATACGGCCGCCTTAAGGGCATGCCGACCGTATTGCACCGCAAAGGAGTCTCATGAACGTACTTGTTGTTAACGCCGGCAGCTCAAGCCTTAAATATCAGCTCTTGGATACCGATACCCGCGAGGTTTTCGCCAAGGGCAACTGCGAGCGTATCGGCTCGGACATGGGCATCTTTGGTCACGCCGAGAACGGTGGCGCCAAGCAGACCGAAGAGGTTCCCTTCCCCGATCATCGCTCGGCCATTGCGCGCGTACTCGAGGAGCTCGAGAAGACCGACTTTACGATCGATGGCATCGGCCACCGTATCGTTCAGGGTGGCTGGCATTTCGATGATTCCGCGGTCGTCGACGATGAGGTCATGGCTAAGATCCTTGAGGTGGCCCCGCTCGCCCCGCTGCACAATTACGGCGAGGCCGCGGCAATCGAATATTGCCGCGAGAAGTATCCGGAGCTGCCCAATGTGGCCGTCTTCGACACCTCGTTCCACATGACCATGCCCGAGGTCGCCTACACCTACGCCCTGCCCAAGGACGTGTGCGACAAGTACCACGTGCGCAAATATGGCGCGCACGGTACGAGCCACCGTTACGAGTGGATGATGGCCAAGGAGATCCTGGGTGCGCGCTGCCACCGTCTGCTTTCGTGCCATCTGGGCAACGGCGCCTCGCTTGCCGCCATCGAGGACGGTGTGTGCCGCGATACCACGATGGGCCTCACGCCGCTTGACGGTCTGATGATGGGCACCCGTTGCGGTTCTATCGACCCGGCCACCGTGTGCTACCTCCAGCGCGAGGGCGGCTACACCTACCAGGAAGTCGATGACATGATGAACAAGCAGTCCGGTCTGCTTGCCATCTCGGGCATCTCCAACGACGCCCGCGACATCCGTACGCGCGCCTCCGAGGGTGACGAGCGCTGCCTGCTCGCCTTCGATATGTTCGCCTATAAGGCCATGCAGCAGGCCGGTTCCATGATCGCCTCCATGGCGGGCGTGGACACCATTACCTTTACCGCCGGCATCGGCGAGAATGACTGGTCGATCCGCAAGGCCTTCTGCGACTGCTTTGAGTGGCTGGGCGTGCGTATCGACAACAACAAGAACCGCGAGGCCGTGGGCAACGGCCCGCAGGTCATCAGCGCCGCCGGCTCTTCCGTCACGGTTATGGTCATCCCCACCGACGAGGAATACATGATCGCCCACGACGTCGAGCGCCTGACCAAGAACAACTAGCGCTCATTTGCAATTGAATGAAAGGCCTCCAGAGCAAACGGCTCCGGAGGCCTTTTTGTTGGCAGAAGGACGACGACCCAAGCTTTGCCGCCTTCGGTGGGATACGTCCGCTACTCAGCCATCTGAGCCTGGACGGCGGTGATGGCCACGACACCCACGATGTCGTCGGCAGAGCAGCCGCGCGAAAGGTCGTTAACCGGCTTGGCGATGCCCTGCAGGATGGGGCCGTAAGCGTCGGCGCCGGCGAAGCGCTGGACCAGCTTGTAGCCGATGTTGCCGGCCTCGAGGTCGGGGAACACAAGCACGTTGGCCTTACCGGCGACGGAGGAGCCGGGAGCCTTGAGCTGGGCGACGGTGGGAACGATGGCGGCATCGAGCTGCAGGTCGCCATCGATGGCGAGCTCGGGGGCCTTCTCCTTGCAGAACTTCACGGCCTCTTGGACCTTCTTAGCGACCTCGCCGCCGGCGGAGCCCATGGTGGAGTAGGAGAGCATGGCCACGTGCGGCTCGACGCTGCCCATAAAAGTGGACCAGGAGTGAGCGGAGGCGATGGCGATCTCGGAGAGCTCGTCGGAGGACGGGTTGATGTTGAGGCCGCAGTCGGCGAAGATCAGCGTACCGTCGGTGCCGAACTGCGGGGTGTCGGTGCACATCACGAAGAAGGCCGAGACCAGCTTGGTGCCCGGGGCGGTCTTGAGGATCTGCAGCGCGGGGCGCAGGGTGTCGGCGGTGGAGTGGCAGGCGCCGGAGACCAGGCCGTCGGCGTCGCCCATCTTGACCATCATGGTGCCAAAGTAGGTGGCGTCCATCACCTGGGCGCGAGCCTGCTCGATGGTGACACCCTTCTTGGCACGGAGCTCGGCAAACTTCTGCGCGTACTCCTCGTGCTTCTCGGCATTGCGCGGATCGATGACGGTGGCGCCGGGAACGTTGATCTCGTCGGGGTTGCCCAGGATGACGATCTTTGCCAGGCCCTCCTCGATAATCTTGGTGGCCGCGACGATGGTGCGCGGATCCTCGCCCTCGGGCAGGACGATCGTCTTAAGGTCGGCCTTGGCGGCAGACTTCATACGGTTAAGGAAATCGCTCATGTTACTCCTTACAAGCGTTTCACTAAGCTCCAGGCGCCCGGCTGTTCACGAATAAACCCGCTGCTAGCGGGTTTACCTTTCAAATTTGTACGCCGCGGTGCTTGAGCTTTCCTTGTGTGGCAAGCTCATTATAGGACGCATTAGCGCTATAATCGCTCTGATAAATATGTCTCGAAGAATGTTCGAGAAAAGCCCAGCTAACGAGCCCGTGGCTTTTGACAAGGAGTATCGATGCAGATTACCTCAGGCCTGCCTGAAGGCTTTAACGCCGGCGCGTACGACATGATTGTCGTCGGTGCTGGATATGCCGGTGCCGTTTGCGCCCGCCGTCTTGCCGAGACCATCGGCTATCGTGTTGCCGTTTTGGAGCGCCGTAGCCACATTGCGGGCAATGCCTATGACTGCACTGACGAGGCCGGAATCCTGATCCACGAGTACGGTCCGCATATCTATCACACCTTTAACGAGCGCGTGCACAATTTCCTGTCGCGCTTTACCAAGTGGACGGATTATCAGCACAAGGTGCTCGCCAACATCAACGGCACCCTTATGCCCGTGCCCTTCAACCATGCGAGTCTCAAACTCGCCTTTGGTGACGAGCGCGGCGAGGAGCTGTATCAGAAGCTCGTGGAGACCTTTGGCAAGGATGTCAAGGTGCCCATTATGGAGCTGCGTAAGAAGAACGACCCCGACTTGGCCCAGGTCGCTGATTACATCTACGAGAACGTCTTTTTGCATTACACCATGAAGCAGTGGGGCCAGACGCCCGATCAGATCGACCCCTCGATCACCGGCCGCGTCCCCGTCTTTGTGGGCGATGACGATCGCTACTTCCCGCAGGCTCCTTTCCAGGGCATGCCGCAGGACGGCTATACCGCGCTGTTCGAGCACATGCTCGACCACGATCTGATTGATGTGTTCTGCGACGTGGACGCCCGCGACCTCTTCGAGATCGACGAGACCACCGTCAAGATCGACGGCAAGGTCTACGGCGGCGAGATCGTCTACACCGGTCCACTCGACGAGCTGTTCAACCTCGACCTGGGCGCGCTGCCGTACCGCACGCTCGATATGAAGTTCGAGACGCTCGATATGGATCAGTTCCAGCCCGTGGGCACCGTCAACTACACCACGAGCGAGGACTTCACGCGTATCACCGAGTTCAAGAACATGACCGGTCAGGTCCTGCCCGGCAAGACCACCATCATGAAGGAGTACTCCAAGGCCTATACGCCCGGCTCGGGCGAGACGCCGTATTACGCCATCCTGGAGCCCGAGAACCGTGAGCTCTACGAGCGCTATCTTGAGCGCGTCCAGAACCTGACGAACTTCCACCCAGTTGGTCGCCTGGCCGAGTATCGCTACTACGATATGGATGCTGTGACCAACTCGGCCCTCGACCTATCGGATGAGATTATCGCCTGCCATGCATAAAGTTATTACATTCGGTATTCCCTCGTATAACGCCGCCAAGGACATGGACCATTGCATCACCTCTATTCTGGAGGGGAGCAATTACGCCACCGATATCGAGATTATCATCGTCGATGACGGTTCCAAGGACGAGACGGCCGCTAAGGCCGACGAGTGGGAGGCGCGTTACCCCGGCATTATCCGCGCGGTGCATCAGGAGAATGGCGGCCACGGTATCGCCGTCCTTTCGGGCTTGTGCGAGGCGCAGGGCACCTATTACAAGGTTGTCGACTCGGACGACTGGCTCGACGGCGCAGCCCTTTCGACCATGCTTTCGATCCTGCGCGGCTTTGAGGAGCGCGACCAGCGCGTGGACCTGTTTATCTCGAACTACGTGTACGAGAAGGTTTACGAGGGCACGCATACCGCTATCGGTTACAAGTTTGCCCTGCCGCGCAAAAAGATCTTTACCTGGGACCAGATCGGTCATTTCCGCCTGGACCAGAACCTACTCATGCACAGCCTGTGCTATCGCACGGATGTACTGCGCGAGTCCAACCTTCCCATGCCGCCGCACACGTTCTATGTGGACAACATCTACGCCTACGTGCCGCTGCCGCGTTGCAAGACTATCTATTACGCCGACATCGACCTCTACCGCTACTTTATCGGTCGCGAGGGCCAGAGCGTCAACGAGGCGACGATGGTTAAACGCCTGGACCAGCAGTTCCGCGTTACGCGCATCATGATGGAATCATTCCACCTGTACAGCGATGTTGAGTCGTCGCGTCTGCGCTCGTACATGATGGGCTATTTCACCATGATGATGGCGATTTGCTCGGTGCTTACCAAGCTTTCCGATGAGGATTGTGCCGATGAGCGTCTGAAGACGCTGTGGGGCGATTTGAAGTCCTACGACGAGCGCATGTATCGTCGTGCGCGCTACGGCGTGGTCGGCTTCTTTACCAACCTGCGCGGACGGGCCGGGGACAAAACCACACTCGGCCTATACCGTCTTGCCTCAAAGATCTTCAAATTCAACTAGGGCAGAAACGCTCGGGTTACGGGGACCCCTGGTCCTTAACTTGCTACTTCGGACAGTCCTGCGCAAGACGGAGGCGCCACTGGCGCCTCCTTTGCGTGCGGAACTCGTATCAAGTTAAGGACCAGGGGTCCTCTGCTATGTCTCGCTTTATGTCAGACGGCTGAATTTGAAGATCTTGGACGCGCGGTACACAGGGGCCTGGGCTGAAAGGGATCTGGTTGAGTAGGTTGCCCGGTGGGGCTTGGTTATGTTTGTCGCGAGTTCCGCACGAGCCGAAGAGCACTTAATGCGCTCTTCGTGCGAGCCAGGACTGTAGAGCAGCAAACATAACCAAGCCCTACCGGGCAACCGGTCAGGTGAGGTTACTTTGCGGCGCCGGGGATGCCGTGGGAGGTTTTGGCGGTTTTGGCTCCGTTTACGATGGCGGTCTGTAGGGCCCTTACGGCGAGCATGCCCAGCAGGTCTAGGGGTACGGCGGCGCTTGTCTGAGCGTCTAGTTTGCCGCTGGCGAGGGTGTAGATGGTGTCGCCGTCGTTGGTGGTGTGCGTGGGGCGGATGGCGTGCGCATAGGCGTCTGCGGCCATCTGGGAGACCTTGGTGGCCTGAGCCTTGGTGAGCTCAACGTTGGTGACGATGCAGCTGATGGTGGTGTTGATGCGGTCGAGCGGCATCTGCATAGAGCCGGCGGCGGCAAAAGCGGCGAGCTCCATATCGATGATCTGGTCGCTATCGGCTGCTGCGCGCATGCCTGCCACCCACTCGCCCGTGGTCGGGTCGACGACGTTGCCGCAGGCGTTGACCGAAACCACGGCGCCTACCTTAACGGGACCGAGCGCCACGGCGGCAGTGCCAAGGCCGGCCTTCATGCAGGTGGCGGGGCCCATGAGCTTACCTACGGTAGCGCCGGTGCCGGCACCCACATTGCCCTGCTCGAGTGTGGTGGGGGTGTTGTCGAGTGCCTCGCGCACGGCGGCGATGCCGGCCTCTATGTCGGGGCGAACGGTGGGATCGCCAAAGGCGAGGTCGAAGATGCAGCTGGAGCACACGATAGGCACCTGCGTGGGGCCGACGGGAAGGCCGATGCCGCGGCTCTCGAGCTCGCGGGCGACGCCGCTTGCGGCCTCCAGACCAAAGGCCGATCCGCCCGAAAGGCAGACGGCGTGGACCTTGTCGACGGTGTTCTCGGGTCGCAGCAGGTCGGTTTCGCGCGATGCTGGAGCACCGCCGCGAACGTCAGCGCCGCCGGTGGCGCCCTCGGGTGCCACGATTACGGTGCAACCGGTGCCGGCCTCCTCGTCCGTGTAGTTGCCAAAGCAAAAGCCATCGACATCGCAGACGTCAATGGCCTCGAGCAGTGTATCCATGTTTAACTCCTATCGGTTTTCCGCCGCGCCATGTGCCCGGTCGGGATCCGTACGGTACGCCAAAATTGTAGGCGCTGGGGGATACCCAGCGCCAGGTGCAATTACGAGAGTTTTTGAATCGCGCGCGCGACGCGAGCGATGGGCAGGCCCACCACGTTGTAGAAGTCGCCCGAAATATCATGCACGAGCATGCGCCCGCCGACGCCCTGGATGCCGTAGGCGCCGGCTTTGTCCATGGGCTCGCCCGAGGCGACGTAGAGCTCAATCTGCTCGTCGGTGAGCTCATAGAACGTCACGTCGGTCACATCGACAAACGACAGGCTCTCGGCGGCGTGCGGAGCCGTGGCGTCGCCGGCCTTGACGATGCAGACGCCGGTCGCCACCTGGTGCGTGCGGCACGAAAGCTCGCGGAGCATGGCGCGCGCCTCGTCCTCATTTGCGGGCTTGCCCAAAATTCTACCGTCAAACGTGACGATAGTATCGGCAGCGACGGTCAGCTCGTTGGGCTCGGCGTGTTCAGCGGCGACGGCAGCGGCTTTGGCGCGTGCCAGGCGCTCGACGAGCGTAAGCGGAGCTTCGCCATCAAAAGGCGTCTCGTCGATATCTGCTGGAATCACGCGAATGTCATAGCCCGCTTCGCGCATCAACTCGATGCGGCGCGGTGATTGCGAAGCTAAAATCATAGCTGAATGCCCTCGGCAACCTTCTCGACGGCCTTGTCGCCGGCGAGCGTGCGCAGCAGCTCAAGCGCAAAGGGGAGCGACTGGGCCATGCCGCTGGCGGTGATGATGTTGCCGTCTTGCGTAACCTTCTCGCCGGTATAGGCGCCTTCGGGGAAGCTTTTCTCAAAGCCAGGGAAGCAAGTGGCGTGGCGCCCCTCGAGCAGGTCGAGCTCACCCAGGATAAACGGGGCGGCGCAGATGGCGGCGACGTGCTTGGTCGCGGCGAACTCGCAGACCACGTCGCAGACGCGCTGATCGGCGCGCAGGTTGGTGGCACCGGGTAGGCCGCCGGGCAGCACGACGCAGTCGTACTCGTCAAAATTGATCTCATCAAAGAGCGCATCGCAGGTCACGGGGATCTGCAGCGAGCTTACGACCTCACGCGTGGGCATGATCGAGACGAGCGTGGCACGCACGCCGCCGCGACGCATGACATCGACCATGGTCAGGCATTCAATAGTTTCAAAGCCATCGGCGGCGAGAACGGCAACGCTGGGCATGAGGGTTCCTTTCATAGGGCGGCATACAATTAGCCGTCTTATACCCCGAAGACTCATGCTTGCCATGCCCCATTCCCAAATGATTTTTCTGGGACGGGGATTTAATGATCATTCGGTACACAATGATCATTAAATCCCCGTCCCAGAAAAATCATTTGGGCGGTGGGTTCGAGCAGTTGGGTTAGTTGCGCTTGAGGTGGACGACGGTTTCGCAGTGGAAGGTTTGCGGGAACAGGTCGACTGGCGTGATCTTTACGGGGGAGAAGGTGCCTTCTTCGACAAAGCGTTTGAGATCGCGCGCCAGGGTGGCCGGGTCGCAGCTCACGTAGGCGACATCGCGAGCACTCGTGCTGGCGATAAGGTCGATCGCCTCGGGGGCGAGGCCTGCACGCGGCGGGTCGACCACCAGGACATCGGCGTCCTGATCGGGGAACTCGCGCACGGCATCGCCGCCGATGACGTCGACGTTGTCGAGTTTGTTGATCTCGAGGTTACGGCGCAGGTCGCGCACGGCCGGACCGTAGGCCTCGACGGCGGCAACAAAGTCGCAGCGGCGGGCGAGCGGCAGGGTAAAGGTACCGGCACCGCAGTACAGGTCCGCGGCCAGCTCGTCTTCCTGCGGGTCGAGGGCGTCCATAACGAGCTCAATCAAAATCTCGGCACCCTTGGTGTTGACCTGGAAAAACGACGGGGCCGAAAGGCGCATCTGGCCGTCGGCGATGTTCTCGGTCCAGGAGCCCTCACCGGCGAGCATCTCAACCTTGGAGACGCGGCGGGCCTTCTTCTCACCCTTGCTCATAACGCGCACTATGCTCGTGGGGTGTGCGGCGTCTGCCAGCACGCGCGAGACTTGCGAGCGCGGGAACGAGCCCGTGGGCGTCCAGAGCGCGACCTCGAGCGCTTTGGTGCGACGCGAGGCGCGAATGCCCACGCGCTCCAAGCCCAGGTCGTGGCTGCCGCTCAGATAGTTAAGCGCGCCGACGACCGATTTGAGCGCCTTGGGAAAACGCTTATCGAACAGCGGGCACGAATCGACGGTCACGATCTTGCTGGGATCGACGCCGTGCATGCCAAGACGAACGCGGCCGTTAACGACGGTCGGTTCGAGCTCAATTTTATTGCGGTAGCCCCAATCGTCCTTGGTGTGGCGGATGGGCTGCACCAGCTCGTCGACTTGCTCAGGGGTGAACTTGCCGATGCGCTCGAGCGTGGAGCGCAGGTTTTGCTCCTTGGCGGCAAGCTGAGCGGTGCGCGAGAGATTGCCCCACGAGCAGCCACCGCAGACGCCCACGAAGGGGCAGGGAGGCTGAATTCGATCGGGGCTCGGCTCAAGAATCTCGGTGGCGCGGGCGCGCATAAACGACTTGCCGTCCTGCACGATTTCGACCTCGACGGTATCGCCCGCCACGGCGCCCTGCACAAATACGGCCTTGCCGTTGTCGGCGTGCGCCAGACCATCGGCGCCATACGTCATCGATTCTATGGTGAGCTTCATATTCCTGCCTGTCATTCGCGTTGTTGTCCGCAACCATGGTAGCAGGGAAAAGCGCCCCGTACCTGAGGCATTCCTCAAATACGGGGCGCTTCTACAAACGTCTATTTCGTCTTGCCGGTAATGAGCGTCTTAAGGCCTAAGCCGATCAGGCCCAGACCCATACGCACGCGGCCGGGGCGATGGCGCTCGATGGCCTTGGTCTTGCCGGCGGGTTTCTCGCGGCGGGCGCTTGCATGGGGCGCGGACTTGACGGTCTGCGGCCGAGGCTGGGGCTGGGGCTGGGGCGCAGGCTCAGGTTCGGATTCCAGGTCGGGTTCAATGACGGTTGCCTGGACCTTCTGGACCTTGGGAACGTCCGCCTGGGGCTTGGGCTTGGGGCCCAGAACAGGTGCGGATTCCGGTTTTGCTTTGGCGACGGGCTCCGAAGCCACGGCTGCGGACTCGGCGTTGCGATAAGCGCGCTCCAACAGGAACTCCTGCGAGTTAAAGGGCTTCTCACCCTCTTTTCGCTCTACGGGAACCCAGGTGCCGTCGCTCGTCAGGCTGCGTGCCTTCACGTTGTCGCGCAGCTGCACGCCCATGTACTCGTGCACCAGCGCGCGGCAGGTGGGGTCGAGCACGGGGAAGGCGATCTCTACGCGATGCTCGGTGTTGCGCGTCATCATGTCGGCAGAGCTCAGGTAGATCATGTCCGAGTCCACGCCGAAGGCATAGACGCGCGCGTGCTCCAAGAAGCGTCCGACGATAGAACGTACGTGCACGTTTTCGGTCTTGCCCGCAATGTTGGGCTTCAGGCACGAGATGCCGCGGATGATCATGTCCACGCGCACACCGGCACACGATGCCTCGGCGATCTTGTCGATGACCTCGCGGTCAGTCAACGAGTTGAGCTTAAAGAATACGCGCGCGGGCTCGCCGGCGAGAGCGCGTTGGATCTCGCGGTCCAGACCGCGCATGATGAGTGGCTTAAGGCCGACGGGCGCCACGCCCAAAAAGCGGTAGTCGCCGCGCAAGTTGCCCAGCGACAGGTTGCGGAAGAACAGGTTGGCGTCTTCGCCGATCCCGGGATGGGCGGTCATGAGCATAAAGTCGCTGTAGAGCTTGGCCGTCTTCTCGTTAAAGTTACCGGTGCCCAAAAGCGTGAGTCGGGTGAGCGCCATGCCCTCGCGATAGGTGAGCTGGCAGATCTTTGAGTGGCATTTAAAGCCCTCGGAGCCATAGATAACGGTGCAGCCCGCTTCTTCCAGACGCTCTGCCCACTCGATGTTATTTTGCTCGTCAAAGCGCGCGCGGAGCTCCATGAGCACCGTGACCTCTTTGCCGTTCTCGGCGGCGTCAATCAACGACTCGCACAGACGACTCTGCTTGGCCACGCGGTAGAGCGTGATGCGCAGCGAGATGCACTCGGGGTCGTAGGCGGCCTCGTGTACCAGGTCCAGGAACGGATTCATGGCCTCGTAGGGGTAAAAGAGCAACTTGTCGCCCTGCAGCACCTGCTCGCGAATGGAGCGGGACATGTCGATGGTGGGGTTGGGCTGCGGCTTAAACGGCGTAAAGAGGAGCTCGTTGCGCAGGTGCTCGGGAATTTTGCCCTCGATGCCAAAGACGTAGTCCAGGTCGAGCGGGATATCGCAGGTAAAAACCGAGCGGCGCGAAAGCTCAAGCGCTTTGCGGATGGTCTTGAGCGTCGCCTTCTCGAGCGAACCGGAGACGGCAAGCACCACCGGCTGCAGGCGCAAGCGCTTTTTGAGGATGCGCTTCATGTGCTGGCGGTAATCCTCTTCCTCCTCGACGCCCTCGCCGTCCGGGTCGATATCGGCATTGCGGGTGACGCGGATCAGAGCGCGGTCGAGCGGCTTATAGGAGCCAAAGCAGCTGTCCAAGCAGGCAAGAATGACGTCCTCGAGCAAGATGTAGGAGTAGGTGCCGGCGGGCGAGGGAATCTCGACCACGCGGTTCATCGAGGCGGGAATCTCGATGAGGCCCAGCAGACTTTCCTCGTCCGTGACACCGTCCAGCCCGCAAGCTAGATAGAGTGCGCCGTTGCGCAGGTTGGGGAAGGGGTGGCGCGGGTCAATGACCAACGGCGAGATGACCGGCGACACGTAGGCCTGGAAGTAGCGGGTGACAAAGGTGCGCTCCTCGGGCGTAAGCGAATCGACGCGAGCGCGGTGAACGCCCAGGGCGTCGAGTTTGCCCTCGATGCTCTTGAAGATGGACTCCCAACGGGTAAGGAGCCCGGGCATTTCGGCCATGACGGCATCGACCTGTTCGGAGGCGGTCATATTGCTCTTGTTATCGACAGGCTGTTTTTTGAGCTCTGCCAGGTCGGACAGGCCGCCCACGCGCACCATGAGAAACTCATCGAGGTTAGACTCGAAAATCGACACGAACTTTAGACGCTCGAACAAAGGAACGGTCTCGTCGAATGCCTCGTCAAGCACGCGGTTATCAAAGCGTAGCCAGCTGAGCTCTCGGTTCTGCGTATACGAGAAGTCGCGCGGCGGTTTGCGCAGCTTTGCGGCGGCTTGCTTCTTTTCGATTTTGCTCGGCATATGCATCTGTCCGTTCAGTCCCTACAGGGGACGGTAGCCTAACACTGTTCTCTATTGTCTCAATTTAGTCGACCTATGGCACGGGCGTATCGCGCGAACGGTATCTTTACCTACTTCTAACGCTGACGAGCCGAAGCACTTACGTCCGGTGCTTTGAGTAAGCGATCTATATCCTCACTCAACTGGTGAGAATGTATGAATAAGAATGATAGCAAGCTGAATATAATCGAATGTAGGTCGAATCGAGGACAAGCGTCATATATATGCAGAAAACCGTTGTTGCTATGCAATTTTGAATCATGGATAACTTTGAGTGTTCAATCTTGATTTCTTAGAAAAATAACGTTTACCTAGGAAAATCTGCTTTACGAAACTGAAGTGCATCATGGGAAATCATATGCGATATACCGTTCATCGTACTTTGCTGACCGTTCGGGGGCGAGGTGGAATTGCGGGTGGAAATTGGATATAACTAGAGCTGTCAGCAAGCAGCGTCCCATATGGAGGGGCGCTGATACATTCGGCCAGTAAGGCCCGAAAGAAAGGTAGGAGGCCATGACGAAAGGTCTGCACGTGCCTTCCGAGATCGGCAAGCTCAGGAAGGTCTGCCTGCACCGTCCCGGCGACGAGCTCCTCAACCTGCCGCCCGACGAGCTCGAGCGACTCCTGTTCGACGACGTCCCGTTCCTTGAGGTCGCGCAGCAGGAGCACGACACCTTCGCCCAGATCCTGAGGGACCAGGGCGTCGAGGTGCTCTACCTCGAGAACCTCGTCGCAGAGGTGTTCGACCAGGTCCCCGGCGCCCGCGCCGAGTTCACCGACCAGTACATCGCCGAGGCAGGCATCCGCGGCCAGCGCATGCCGCAGATCGTCCGCGAGAAGCTGGACTCCATCGAGGACAACCTCGAGTTCGTCAAGAAGACCATGGCCGGCATGACCAAGGCCGAGATCGACATGCCCCTCACGGCGTCCACGACCCTCGACTCCCTGGTCAACTCCGAGTCCGAGTCCGACCTGATCATCGACCCGATGCCCAACCTCTACTTCACCCGCGACCCGTTCGCGGTCGTCGGCGAGGGCGTCAACCTCAACCGCATGTACTCGGTCACCCGCAACCGCGAGACCCTGTACGGCAAGTACGTCTTCAAGTACCACCCCGACTACAAGGACGTCTCCCTGTACTTCCGCCGCGACTGCCAGTTCCACACCGAGGGCGGCGACGTGCTGAACATCAACGAGAAGACCCTCGCCGTCGGCATCTCCCAGCGCACCCAGGCAGCCGCCATCGACGTCATGGCCCAGAACATCTTCTGGAACTCCGACTCCAAGGTCGAGCGCATCCTGGCCTTCGACATCCCCGTTTCCCGCGCCTTCATGCACCTCGACACGGTCTTCACCCAGATCGACGTCGATAAGTTCACGATCCACCCCGCCATCATGGGCACCCTGCGCGTCTACGAGCTGACCGCCGGCAAGAACCCGGGCGAGGTCAACATCCGCCTGATCGAGGACACCCTCGAGCACGTCCTGGAGGACGCCACCGGCGTCGACCAGGTCAAGCTGATCCCCTGCGGCGGCGGCGACCCGATCGCGGCCTCCCGCGAGCAGTGGAACGACGGCTCCAACACCCTGTGCGTCGAGCCCGGCAAGATCTGCGTCTACGCCCGCAACACCGTCACCAACGACGTGCTGTACAAGGAGGGCCTGGACCTTCTCGTCGTGCCCTCCGCCGAGCTCTCCCGCGGCCGCGGCGGCCCGCGCTGCATGAGCATGCCCTTCTGGCGCGAGGACCTCTAAGGTTTTCAAAGACCCGTACAGGTCTTACTACAAACATCTAGCTGCCATTAGATGTCTCCCAATGGGACGGTGCGGTTCTTTCGCACCGTCCCATTCATGTTTATTGACGCTAAATTAAGATCAGATAAGGTGGCCATGGATATCAAGACAATCGGCGTTGAGGAATGGCTCAACGTTTGGGAGAAGAGTACTACATGGGATATCGCTCAGTCGACGATCTCGTCGCTGACCATGGGTGAGCTTCGCGCGCTTGACGAGCAGGACGGTGCTACGTTCTACGAGCGCCTGGATCGCGAGAAGATGAATTACGGCTGGATCGAGGGTTCGCCGGAGTTTAAGGCCGAAGTCGCCAAGCTGTATCGTCGCGAGGTCAATCCCGATCACATTTTGCAGACTAATGGCTGTACGGGTGCTAACCTCAATGCCATCATGGCTGTTGTCGAGCCCGGCGATCACGTGATTGCCGAGTGGCCTACCTATGCGCCGCTCTATGAGATTCCGCGTACGCTCGGTGCCGAGGTCGAGTATTGGGAGCTTCGCGAGGAGCTCGGCTGGAAGCCCGATATCGAGCAGCTCAAGCACTCGGTGCGCCCCAACACCAAGCTCATCTGCATCAATAACGCCTCGAACCCCATCGGTACGGTGCTCGATGCCGATACGCTCGGCCAGATTGCCGAGATCGCCCGCTCGGTGGGCGCCTACGTGCTGTGCGACGAGGTGTATCTGCCGCTCGAGAACACTGAGTCCTTTATATCGATGGCCGACGTGTACGAGAAGGCCATTGTCACCAACTCGGTGTCCAAGACCTATTCGACGCCTGCGGCTCGCGTGGGCTGGGTCGTGGCCGACGAAGAGGTCTCCAACCGCATCCGCACCTATCGTGACTACACCATGATTTGCGGTGGCGTGTTCAACGACGCCCTAGCGACCTATGTGCTCGAGCACAAAGACAAGATTCTCGAGCGCAACCGCAAGATCGTGTTTGGCAACCGCGATATCGCGCAGGCTTGGATCGACACGCAGCATCGTGTCTCCTGGACGGCCCCACAGGGTGTGTCCACCTCGTTTATTCAGCTGGATATTCCCGAGGACGATGAGGAGTTCTGCAAGCGCCTGTTGGCCGAGAGGGGAGTGCTGCTGGTTCCCGGCAGCCGCTTTGAGCTTCCCTGCGGCGCGCGTCTGGGCTACTGCGCGAGTGAAGACGTTCTTCGCGAGGGCCTGAGGCTTCTGGGCGAGGCGCTGGCCGAGTTCGATCGGTAGCCCCTTGAGGATTTCGAGGGCCTAAACCTTGCTGGGCCCTCGATGTACCGAATGCAGACCCGCTCCCTTTGGGGCGGGTCTGTTTGTCTTTACCGCCGAAAAAGTCAAGTTGTTACAAATAGAGACGCAAAACAGGCGGGGTATCCGAGGGGCCGTATACTGAGCTTCCGGTGAACGGTATCCAACGTCTGGTAAACGGTAGCCTGGTTGCTAAAAATGAATAGGACGAACTTTTTTCTGAATAAAAATCAAAATGGTTGAGAGATATCAAGAATTACGAATTCTATTCATACCTTTGCGTGAAATATGCAAATTGAGGGTGGTTTAAGAAAGATTAGTTCCAATTGATTTTCCGGTTAAAAAAGCGTTTAAGCACGTAAATAAACTTTATTAAATCAAAGTTTGCCATGCGTGAAGTATATGTGTATGCCGTTCACCCCCTATAAAAAACCGTTCGGGGGCAAGGTGGAAGTATGGGCTGATTTTGGATATAAATATGTCGTCAGCAATAACGCCTCACACGGAGGGGCGCTAACGAATCGGCCCTGACAGGGGCCCGAAAGAAAGGTAGGAGGCCATGACGAAAGGTCTGCACGTGCCTTCCGAGATCGGCAAGCTCAGGAAGGTCTGCCTGCACCGTCCCGGCGACGAGCTCCTCAACCTGCCGCCCGACGAGCTCGAGCGACTCCTGTTCGACGACGTCCCGTTCCTTGAGGTCGCGCAGCAGGAGCACGACACCTTCGCCCAGATCCTGAGGGACCAGGGCGTCGAGGTGCTCTACCTCGAGAACCTCGTCGCAGAGGTGTTCGACCAGGTCCCCGGCGCCCGCGCCGAGTTCACCGACCAGTACATCGCCGAGGCAGGCATCCGCGGCCAGCGCATGCCGCAGATCGTCCGCGAGAAGCTGGACTCCATCGAGGACAACCTCGAGTTCGTCAAGAAGACCATGGCCGGCATGACCAAGGCCGAGATCGACATGCCCCTCACGGCGTCCACGACCCTCGACTCCCTGGTCAACTCCGAGTCCGAGTCCGACCTGATCATCGACCCGATGCCCAACCTCTACTTCACCCGCGACCCGTTCGCGGTCGTCGGCGAGGGCGTCAACCTCAACCGCATGTACTCGGTCACCCGCAACCGCGAGACCCTGTACGGCAAGTACGTCTTCAAGTACCACCCCGACTACAAGGACGTCTCCCTGTACTTCCGCCGCGACTGCCAGTTCCACACCGAGGGCGGCGACGTGCTGAACATCAACGAGAAGACCCTCGCCGTCGGCATCTCCCAGCGCACCCAGGCAGCCGCCATCGACGTCATGGCCCAGAACATCTTCTGGAACTCCGACTCCAAGGTCGAGCGCATCCTGGCCTTCGACATCCCCGTTTCCCGCGCCTTCATGCACCTCGACACGGTCTTCACCCAGATCGACGTCGATAAGTTCACGATCCACCCCGCCATCATGGGCACCCTGCGCGTCTACGAGCTGACCGCCGGCAAGAACCCGGGCGAGGTCAACATCCGCCTGATCGAGGACACCCTCGAGCACGTCCTGGAGGACGCCACCGGCGTCGACCAGGTCAAGCTGATCCCCTGCGGCGGCGGCGACCCGATCGCGGCCTCCCGCGAGCAGTGGAACGACGGCTCCAACACCCTGTGCGTCGAGCCCGGCAAGATCTGCGTCTACGCCCGCAACACCGTCACCAACGACGTGCTGTACAAGGAGGGCCTGGACCTTCTCGTCGTGCCCTCCGCCGAGCTCTCCCGCGGCCGCGGCGGCCCGCGCTGCATGAGCATGCCCTTCTGGCGCGAGGACCTCTAAGTCTTTTCGTTTCCGGTGCGGTCTCCCTACAACCGCACCGGTTTCGCCCGTCAAACGGGCAACACTAATACTTACGTAATTCATTTCTTCGAAAGGATTCGAACCATGGGTGTTAACCTCTCCGGCCGTAGCTTCCTCAAGCTCCTCGACCTCACCACCGAGGAGATCGAGTACCTGCTCAAGCTCTCCAAGAACTTCAAGGATATGAAGCGCGCTGGCGTTCCGCACCGCTATCTCGAGGGCAAGAACATCGTCCTGCTCTTCCAGAAGACCTCCACTCGTACCCGCTGCGCCTTCGAGGTCGGCGGCATGGATCTGGGCATGGGCGTCACCTACCTCGATCCCGGTTCGTCCCAGATGGGCAAGAAGGAGTCCATCGAGGACACCGCCCGCGTTCTCGGCCGCATGTATGACGGCATCGAGTTCCGTGGCTTTGCCCAGGACGACGTCGAGGAGCTCGCCGCTAAGTCCGGCGTGCCCGTGTGGAACGGCCTGACCACTGAGTGGCACCCCACTCAGATGCTCGCCGACATCCTGACCGTCCAGGAGAACTTCAACTACGACATCAAGGGCAAGACCCTCGTCTTCATGGGTGACTGCAAGAACAACGTCGCTCGCTCCCTCATGGTTGTCTGCTCCAAGCTCGGCATGAACTTCGTGGCCTGCGGCCCCGAGGAGTGCATGCCCGCTGACGACGTCATCGAGGCCTGCAAGCCCATCGCCGAGGCCAACGGCTGCACCATCAAGCTGACCACCGACGTCAAGGACGGCGTCACCGGTGCCGACGTCATCTACACCGACGTGTGGGTCTCCATGGGCGAGCCCGACGAGGTCTGGGCCGAGCGCATCGCTCAGCTCACCCCGTATCGTGTCACCTCCGAGGTCATGGCTATGGCCAACCCGGGTGCCATCTTCCTGCACTGCCTGCCCAGCTTCCACGACACCAACACTACGATTGGCGCCGAGAAGTGCGAGCAGTTCGGCATCACCGAGCAGGAGGTCACCGACGAGGTCTTCGAGAGCCCCGCTTCCAAGGTCTTCGACGAGGCCGAGAACCGCATGCACACCATCAAGGCTGTCATGTACGCTACGCTCAAGTAAGAGCATCTAGCATCTCGCTCGGGGTGCATTGCTGCGCACCCCGAGCGCTTTTGTCTGGTAAAAATCTCGCACCGAGCGACATGCACGGCACGGAAGAGCCGCTTTGGGCGAGATCAGTAAATGATTTATGAAGGGGGGATGAGAACTATGACTGAGACCGCTAAGAAAAAGCGCGGTATGCCTTCATCGTTCACCATTCTTCTTGCTCTGCTGGCAATTGTCGCGGTTGTTACCGTTATCGTTTCCGGTACGTCCGGCGGCGCGGTTACCGCTGCCCGCCTGAGCGATTTCTGCACCGCCCCGGTCAAGGGCTTCGCTGACGCTCTGCCCGTCTGCCTTTTCGTTATGATCCTCGGCGGCTTCCTCGGCATGATGACCGAGACCGGCGCCCTGGACAACGGCATTGCCGTTCTGGTGCAGAAGCTTAAGGGCAATGAGATCATGCTCATTCCCGTGCTGATGCTCATCTTCTCCCTCGGTGGTACCACCTATGGTATGTGCGAGGAGACCGTTCCCTTCTACGCCCTGCTCGCCGCCACCATGATGGCTGCTGGCTTCGACCCCATGGTCGGCGCCGCTACCGTCCTGCTCGGCGCTGGCTGCGGCTGCCTCGGCTCCACGGTTAACCCGTTCGCCGTCGGCGCCGCCGTCGACGCTCTGACCGGCGTTGGCATTGAGGTCAACCAGTCCATCATCATCGGCCTCGGTGCCGTCCTGTGGATCGTTACCACCGCCATGTCCATCGTCTTCGTTATGAGCTATGCCAAGAAGGTCAAGGCCGACAAGGGCTCCACCATCCTTTCGATGCAGGAGCTCAAGGACGCCGAAGAGGCTCACGGCAAGGCTGCTTCCGAGGTTAACAAGGAAGTCAAGCTCACCGGTCGTCAGAAGGGTGTTCTGATCGCCTTTGCCTTCACCTTCGTCGTCATGATCGTCGGCTTCATCCCGCTGGCCGACCTCAACGAGGGCGTCGCCAACTTCTTCGATGCTGGCGCTGTCTATGACGCCGACGGTAACGCCATCGTTCAGGGCTGGTCTGCCCTGATCACCGGCCTGCCCATTGGCCAGTGGTACTTCGACGAGGCTTCCACCTGGTTCTTCCTCATGGCTATCCTGATCGGTATCATCGGTGGCCTGTCCGAGAAGCAGATCGTCAACACCTTCATCACCGGCGCTGCCGACATGATGTCCGTTGTCCTCGTCATCGCTCTCGCCCGTGGTATCTCCGTCCTCATGGCTAGCACCGGCCTCGACGTCTACGTCCTTGACGCTGCCGCCAATGCTCTGGCTGGCCTGTCCGGCGTGATCTTCGCTCCCATGAGCTTCCTGGTCTACTTTGGCCTGTCCTTCCTGATCCCCTCGACCTCCGGTATGGCCACCGTTTCCATGCCCATCATGGGACCGCTGGCTGTTAAGCTCGGCTTCTCGCCCGAGGTCATGGTCATGATCTTCTCCGCCGCCATCGGCGTCGTGAACCTGTTCACCCCGACCTCCGGCGCCATCATGGGCGGTCTTGCCCTGGCCAAGATCGAGTGGACGACCTGGCTCAAGTTTGCTCTTAAGCTCATCGTCGCTCTCTCCGTCGTCTGCGCCGTCATCCTGACCATCGCTTGCGTGATGCTCTAAGTACCCCTTGGGTACCCCACGGAAACCATGACGATCCTGTAAAGGATCACCTGGTCATCGTCTGTCCGGTGGGGTAACCCCACCGGTAGACTCCTACCTTTAGCCTCCTCCCGTTCCGTGCGCGGGGGGAGGCGCACTTATGTTGCGCGGCTCTACGAACCGCGCAACCAGTCGACGCTGCGCGCCGTCCAGAACGACAATTTGTCATTCAAAAGGCAAGGCATGACCAAAAGGTCTATGCCTTGCCTTTTTCATGCCAACTTGTTCGTTCTAGGCGGCGCTCGCTGACGTTGCATCTTCCTGCGACGTTTCTATTGTTGGTGCAAGGTGGTGCCGTCCCAAATAGACTACCCGGGTTCCTTACGGTTGCGTGGTGGCGTGTTTGGTTGGTGCCCGTTGTTGGCCTGGCCTTTGGGAAGGGCAGGCTTCGCTATAATCGCGTAGGAACTTAATTGGGAAACGGGACGGGAGCCATACATGCGCCAGGGTTTCGACAATGCGAAGTATATCGCGCTGCAGGCTGCTCATATTAAGGAGCGCATCTCGCAGTTTGGCGGCAAGCTGTATTTGGAGTTTGGCGGCAAGCTGTTCGATGACTATCATGCCAGCCGCGTGCTGCCGGGCTTTGAGCCGGACAGCAAGTTTCGCATGCTCAAGAGCATCGCCGATGACGTCGAGGTCATCATTGCAATCAATGCGAACCATATCGAGAAGAACAAAGCCCGTGGCGACTTGGGTATTACCTATGATGAAGACGTCCTGCGCCTGGTCGATCTGTTCCGAGGGAATGGATTTGCCGTTGCCGCCGTGGTAATCACGCAGTATGCCGGCCAGCCCGCTGCCGATGTCTTCCGCAATCGTCTGAACGCGCTCGGTATTCCCGCCAAGCTGCATTATCCCATCGAGGGCTATCCGCACGATGTCGATCTGATTGTTTCTGACGAAGGCTACGGCAAGAACGAGTTTGTCGAGACCACGCGTCCGCTCGTTGTCGTGACGGCACCCGGCCCTGGCTCGGGCAAGCTCGCTACTTGCCTCTCGCAGCTGTATCACGAGCATGAGCACGGTACCGCCGCTGGCTATGCCAAGTTCGAGACCTTCCCGGTCTGGAATCTTCCTCTGACGCATCCGGTCAATATCGCCTACGAGGCCGCCACGGCAGACCTTGACGATGCCAACATCATCGATTCGTTCCATCTTGAGGCTTACAACAAGACCACGGTCAATTACAACCGTGATGTTGAGGCATTCCCGGTTGTTCGCGCCCTTATGGAAAAGATTCTGGGCGAGAGCCCCTATCAGAGCCCTACGGACATGGGCGTCAACATGGTTGGCTTTGCCATTACCGACGACGATGCCTGCCGTGATGCCTCCAAGATGGAGATCGTGCGCCGCTATTTTGCCGCAGTTGAAAGCGTGCGCCGTACCGGCGTGGGCGACGAACAGGTCGATCGTCTCAAACTCATCATGAAAAAGGCCGGCATCGATAAGAACTATTCGCCGGCGCGCTCGGCTGCCCTCACCAGAGAGCAACTGACGGGCGGTCCCGTGGGCGCCATGGTCATGCCGGACGGTTCTGTTGTGACCGGTAAGACCTCAACGCGCCTGGGTGCCGCGAGCTCGCTGATCATGAACGCCCTCAAGCATGTCTCGGGCGTGGACCTAGAGCTCGAAGTCATCAGCGACGAGGCGATCGAGCCCATCAGCAAGCTCAAGACGCATTTCCTGGGTAGCAAAAACCCTCGCCTCCATACCGACGAGACGCTTATGGCGCTGTCGATCACCTCGGCTACGAGCGAGACTGCCGCCCGTGTCCTTTCGGGCCTGGAGCAGCTCCGCGGCTGCGACGCCTTCTTTAGCGTTATCATCTCGCCGACTGATGAGACGGTGCTGCGCAAGCTGGGCATCAATGTGTGCTGCGAGCCTAAATTCGAGCGTCGTGGATTCTTTCACCGCTAAAACGAGACGATTGGTCTGATTGGGCCGCATGGGGTATATGCCCTATGCGGCTTAATTAATCAACATTGCCTTTGTTTGGGTTAAAAATAGCCCGTTTACCTGCCTATAAGTGATTTGAGCGGTATACAATAACGCTGATGTAACATCCTTTGCGGGATACGCCGGTCGCGCACGGCGCGTTAAATGCTCGTGCTCGGTTTGAGGAGGCTGCTATGGCGGGCAAGGGTCGTGCGAGTGTCAACGATATGAAGCGTGTCGAGGTGCTGGTGTTGATGGAGATCGACCGGCAAACCGAAGACAATGGCGGGCCGTATGGTTTCTCGCGCAAAACGCTTGCCGAGTGCGTGGGGGTTTCGCCGTATCGTGCCCGCGCCGCAATCGATCGCTTGGATTCCGAAGGCATGATTGATGTCGTCTCGCGTTATAGCGATGACGGCGGTCAGCTTGCAAATGGCATTTGCCTCACCGAACGTGGCGAGTGGTATCTTGAGGGCGTCCGTACCGGTATGCTCGTTCAAGAAATGCTTGAGGACGAGGTTGCTGATCGATAGCAGCGTGTAGTCCTTGCCATAACGGCGCCGCCTGGGAAACCGGGCGGCGTTTTGTTTCAAGATTGAGAAATGCAATCGCACGCGAGAAAAATTGCGAACGGTCCGCGGGGCGAGTATTACAATCAAGATCCGTAAGATGTGTATGGACAACTTCTACGGGAAGTGCAGGTAACTCAATATGACCAAGCATGTGTTCGTAACCGGTGGCGTGGTTTCGTCCCTGGGCAAGGGTATTACCGCGGCCTCGCTGGGCCGTCTGCTCAAGTCGCGTGGCTACAAAGTAACGATGCAAAAGGCCGACCCGTATCTGAACGTCGACCCCGGTACCATGAGCCCCTTCCAGCATGGTGAGGTCTTCGTTACCGAGGACGGTTACGAGTCCGACCTGGACCTGGGTCATTACGAGCGCTTTATTGATGAGAACCTGACCCGCGATTCCAACTTTACGACCGGTGCCATCTACAAAAGCCTAATCGCCCGCGAGCGTCGCGGCGACTTTTTGGGCGGTACCGTGCAGGTGATTCCTCACGTCACCAATGCCATTAAGGACAAGTTTCGCCGCATCGAGGAGCAGACCGGCTCCGATGTAGTCATCACCGAGCTAGGCGGCACGATCGGCGACATCGAGTCCCAACCGTTTGTCGAGGCCATCCGTCAGTACCGCAAGGAGGCCGGCCCCGAGAACGTCTGCTATATCCACGTGTCGCTCGTTCCCTATATTGCCGCCGCCCACGAGGTCAAGACCAAGCCCACACAGCACTCCGTCAAAGAGCTCCGCAGCTTTGGTATCCAGCCCGACATCATCGTGCTACGCTCCGATCACCATATTGACGACGCCATCCGCGGCAAGATCGCGAGTTTCTGTGACGTCGACACCGACTGCGTCTTTACCAACGAGGACTGCGCGAGCATTTACGATGTTCCGCAGCTGCTCGCCGAGCAGGACTTTGACCTGCGCATTTGCGAGCGCCTGGGTCTGGATCCGCGTGAGCGCGACATGAGCGAGTGGAACGAGTTCCTGCGCAAACAGAATCACGCCAACCATCACGCCGACAAGGTAAAGATCGCCGTCGTGGGCAAGTACACGCAGCTGCCCGATGCGTACCTGTCGGTTATCGAGGCCCTGCACCATGCGGGCGTCTTCTACGATCGCCATGTGGACGTCCAGCTGGTCGACGGCGAGAGCCTCGACGAGCAGAATGTCTCCGAGGTTCTGGGCGACGCCTCGGGCATCCTGGTCCCCGGCGGCTTTGGCAAGCGCGCCCTGGAGGGCAAGATCCTCGCGGCCGAGTTTGCCCGTGAGCACAAGATTCCGTATCTGGGCATTTGCCTGGGTATGCAGGTGGCCGTGTGCGAGTTCGCCCGCAACGTCGTCGGCCTTGCCGGCGCCAGCTCCTCTGAGTTCGATCCGGACGGCCCGTTTAGCGTCATCGATCTGATGAGCTCGCAGGAGGACGTGACCGAGAAGGGCGGCACCATGCGCCTGGGCGCCTATCCGTGCAAGCTCGCCGCCGATACCCTTGCTCGCGAGGCATATGGCGAGGAACTCGTCTACGAGCGTCACCGTCACCGCTTTGAGTTCAACAACGCCTTCCGCGACCAGCTCGAGGACGCCGGCTTGGTTATCTCTGGCCTCTCGCCCGACGAGCGCTTGGTCGAGATGGTCGAGCTGCCGCGCGATGTGCATCCGTGGTATGTGGCAACCCAGGCTCACCCCGAGTTCAAGAGCCGTCCGACCAACCCGCAGCCGCTGTTCCGAGAGTTCGTGCGTGCCTCGATCGGTCGGCACGAGGGTGTCGATCGCCTGCAGGTGACGCCCATGAACCTCGCTACGGACTAAGGGTGCCGGCGAACAAAGAACATACCGGAGCTACTCCCTCGTCGCTCGCCGTGGCGGCGGGGGAGTATCTCGATTACCTCGCGGTCGAGCGGGGTTTGGCGCGCAACACGATTGCGGCCTATCGTCGTGATCTGACGACGTACTGCGTCTATCTGGAGCGGGCGGGCATCATGTCTTTTGAAGAGGTGACCCGTCAGGTCGTGGAGGGCTTTGTCGCCGACCGTCGCGATGGGGGCTATTCCGATGCCTCGGTGGAGCGTGCGCTTGCGGCAGTGAAGGGCCTGCATGCCTTTTTGGTGCGCGATGGGGCTGTGGCCCAAAATCCAACGGTGGCGTTGCGCCTGCCTAAAAAGGCTGAGCGTTTGCCGGAGTATCTATCGGTGGAGGATGTCTCGGCGCTGCTCGATCAAGACTTCCCCGAGGGCGAGATGGGCTTGCGCGACCATGCCATCTTGGAAGTGCTCTACGGATGCGGTTTGCGTGTGAGCGAGTTGGTGGGGCTCGATGTGGGCGATATCCATATCGACGATGGCTTTGTGCTCGTTCGCGGTAAGGGCTCAAAGGAACGCCTGTCCCCGCTGGTGGGAAGCGCGGCGCGAGCTCTGACGCTCTATGTAACTGAGGGGCGTTCTCGCTTGGCGGCCCATGCCCGCGGAACCGAGACCTCGGCGGTCTTTTTAAATAAGAACGGCCGCCGTCTGTCGCGCCAGGGCATCCATGCCATCTGTGAGCGCTATGGGCGCCAGGTGGGGCTGGTGGGGCTCCATCCCCATACGCTGCGTCACTCCTTTGCCACCCATATGCTTGCTGGCGGCGCAGACCTCCGTGTGCTACAGGAGATCTTGGGACATGCCGATATATCGACCACGCAGGTCTATACGCATGTCGATCGTACGCAACTGACCGAGGTCTATCTGGCGGCGCATCCGCTGGCGCATCGTTAGCACATCGCTGACCTGCAAATTAATAGGTGTTTGGGAACGGGCCCCAGATTGCCGCGGCGTGCTTTTGCGCGTGCATGGGCAATCTGGGGCCCGTTCTATTTTTCGCCACATGTCGTCGCGGTGGTGGGCCGCACGTGCCTTGGGTGGGGGAGTTTGGGGGCGATGTGAACGGCATGTAAAGGGACGCAAAAATCGCCTCAAGGTCAACTTGAAGGTTGAGGATGAACGGCGGGGTGCCACAGGTGGCATCCCGCCGTTGCTGTAAACACAACATATTGTGTTTTCGAACATATGATTGGGGGTGTTTTGCAATATATGGTGGGTGGAGTGGTGGGGCGGAGTGGGGGAAGAGGTGGGGAAAGGTGTTGAAAAATGGGGCAGTTCCCCATATTATTAATGACGTCGACAGGCGGGGTGGTTCCCCGCGTACGTGCCATCTGAGTAACCGAGGGGAGGGCGCACATGGGAATGACTGGCGCATACGAGCGCAATCTCGATGCAAAAGGCCGTCTGTCCCTGCCTGCACCCCTTCGCGAGGAGCTTGGAGAGCACGTTCGCGTGTTCAAAGCCCTGGATGTCGATGCTCTGTACGTGTTCTCTGCCGAGGCCTTCGATAAGTGGGTCGAAGGACTCTTCGCGGGTCGTGAGGGCCACGAGGGTTTTAACCCGCGCGACATCAACGACCAGAAGCTCATGAGGGCGATCAACAAGCGCACCACGTCGATGGACGTGGACAGCGCCGGTCGTATCGGTCTTTCCGAGTCTCTCCGCAAGCAGGCGAACCTCGACCGCGAGGTCACGGTTGTGGGCAACTACGACCACCTTGAGGTTTGGGATCGCGCCGCGGCCGATGAGGACGATGACGACGAGGCTCTGCTGGACCTCTTCTTCTCGTAAGGGCAAGGCACGGGTAACGGATGGAGCGTGGGATCTTGACACAAGAATATCGGCATGAACCTGTCATGCTCGGCGAAGTGCTTGAGTCGCTGCGGCTAAAGAGCGGCTCCGTTGTCTGCGATTGCACCCTTGGCGGTGCCGGCCATTCGGTAAAGATGGCTGCGCAGGTGGGGGAGACGGGCCTTTTGCTCGGCGTCGATCAGGACGACATGGCCCTCGAGGCCGCTGGCGCCCGTCTGGACCGCGAGGTTCCCGGCGTTCCGCACCAGCTGCTGAAGGGCAACTTCGGCGACTTGGACGAGCTGCTTTGCTCGGCCGAGGTGCCCGGGGTCGATGGCTTCCTGTTCGATTTGGGCGTTTCGTCACCGCAACTCGATATCCCTGGCAGGGGCTTTTCGTATAACGAGGACGCCCCATTGGACATGCGGATGGATCCGGGTAATAACACCTTAAACGCAGCTGAGGTCATCAACACCTATAACGAACACGACCTCGCCCGGATTCTACGCGTCTACGGCGAAGAGAAGTTCGCCTCGCAGATCGCGCGCGAGATCGTGCGCCGGCGCGAGCAAGAACCGATCGAAACCACCGGCCAATTTGTCGAGATCATCAAGGCGGGTATCCCGGCTGCCGCTCGTCGGCATGGCGGACACCCGGCCAAGAAAAGTTTCCAGGCCATTCGCATCGAGGTCAATCACGAACTCGATGTGCTCGAACGAGGGCTTGATGCCGCCACCAGGTGGCTCAACCCGGGCGGACGTATCTGCGTCATCTCGTATCACTCGCTCGAGGACCGTATCGTAAAGAACCACTTTAAGGAGATGAGCCAGGGGTGTACGTGTCCGCCGGAGATTCCGGTGTGCGTGTGCGGCAACGTGCCGATACTCAAGGTCATCACCCGCAAACCCTTGGTTGCCCAGCCTGATGAGGTTGAGCGCAACCCTCGGGCGAGATCAGCCAAAATCCGCGTGGCGCAGCGTCTGTAGGCGCGACCGCGCGATATTGGACCTCCCGCTCGCACCATAAACGAAGCTTAAACACACTACCAACGTACTCGGGATGGGAGGCGGCATATCATGGGCTACAACACTTCAAGCGCAGCACTTGCCTATGATATGAACGCCATGCCCGCCTATCGTGAGACGCCGCAGGCCCCCGTTGCTCCCCGTGAGCAGCGCACGCCGCGCTTTGATGTCTACACGGGCGCGGGCCGTCAGGCAAACCAGGCGGTAAGCCCGGTTTTCATGAGCGTTCTTAAAACGTTTTGCATCATTGCGGCTATCTTCATGACGATCGGCGTCGCCCGCGTGGCGCTCGCCGGCGTTACGGCCCAGGTGCTCAACAGCAACGCCGAGCTTACCAACACGCTCGAAAAGGCGACCGATGAGAGCTCCGACCTGGAGGTCATGCATTCGGTCTATGGCGCCGACACGCGCATTCGCGACCTTGCGGGCGCTTATGGCATGGTGGAGCCCAGCGAGAGCGTTACACTTGACTTTTCGCAGGATGCAGCCGCGGGCGCCAACGCGACCGCGACCGCTCAGTAGCAAGACGGTAGCTGAGTATGACAAATGACTATCGCCGCGGTTCCGATGGGGGCCGCGGTTCTGGACGTCCCTCGTCGCGGGGACGTTCTGGTTATCAAGGAACGGGTCGGCAATCTTACAACGCCGGGCGGTCCCGTGGCAACGACCCGGCGTCGCGACTTCGCGGCTCGGGCGGCCCTCAAGTGCATAACACCGGGTCGCGCAAGAGTTCGTCGACCGAATGGCTCACAGGCACGCCGCTGCCTCGCCGCAAAGCCGTCATGGGATTCATTGGGCTTGGCTTGGGCTTGGGCGTCTTTCGCCTTGCCGACTATCAAATTGTCGAAGCCGATAAACTGCGCGAGCGTGCCGATGCGCGGCGCCTGCTTGCGCAGACCCTCTATGCCAAACGTGGCACCATCTACGACCGCAACGGTAACGTGCTGGCGTCGTCGGTCGAATGTCGCAACATCGCCGTGAACCCGCAGCTTGTCGAGGATGTTGACAAGACGGTGTCGGCGCTGGTCAAGGCAACTGGAATCGATAAAAAGACCTGCCGTAAGCTCGTCGAGTCCGATGGAACCTGGGTGTATATCAAGCGCCAGGTGGACGAAGACGATGCTGCGGCGCTGGAGAAGAAGAACCTGCCCGGCGTGCTTTTTGAGCAGGCCATGAAGCGCGTATATCCATACGGCAATCTGGCATCGCAGGTGCTGGGTGTAGTGAATGTAGACAACGACGGCTTGACGGGTCTCGAAAAGCAATACAACAAGCTTCTGACCGGTACGAACGGTTCTCTCGTACGCGAGCGCGCGAGGGACGGCAGCTATATCGCGGGCGGTGCCTATAAAAAGGTGGCTGCGGTCGACGGCGTTGATATCGTGACGACGCTCGATGTCAATATCCAGCGTACGGCTGAGGACGCTCTGGCAGAGGCTGTCGAGAAGACAAAGGCCAAGAACGGCTCGGCTTTGGTCACCGACCCCACGACCGGCGAAATTCTCGCCGCCTGCTCGTATCCGACCTACGACCAGACCGATTTGGAAAACGCCAAGACCGAGGATATGAACCTGCGCCTGGTAACCGACGCCTACGAGCCCGGCTCGGTCTTTAAGACACTCGTGGCGGGCGCCGGCTTCGACTTGGGCGTAGTGCGATCGAGTACGTCGTTTGAGGTGCCGGCGAGTATCAAGGTGGGCGACGATACCGTCACCGATGCCGACAAACGCGACTATGCCATGACCATGGATGTGCGCGAGATGATGCGCCGTTCGTCCAACGTGGGCTTTGTCCTGGTGGGGCGCAAAATCGGTGCCGACGACTTTGCCGCCTATGTGGACAAGTGGGGCATCGGTCACAGCTCGGGTGTCGATTTTCCGGGCGAGAGCCTGGGCATCGTCAAGGAGCGTGACCAGTATGACGGCGCCACGCTGGGCTCGATGAGCTTTGGGCAGGCGCTGTCTGTCTCGCCGATTGAGATCGCACGTGCCGTGGGCGGCATCGCCAACGGCGGCGTGATGATGACCCCGCACTTCTATAAGTCCAGCAAAGGCGACGAGAAGGACTGGGGCGAAGGCGAGCGCGCGATTTCGGAGGACGCCGCATCGCAGGTGACATCGTGCATGCAGACGGTCGTGTCCGAGGGAACGGGCGTTGGCGGCGCGGTTGACGGCTATGACGTGGCGGGTAAGACCGGTACGGCCGAACGTGCCGACGAGAACGGCGGCTACCTCAAGGAGAACTACATGTCGTCCTTTATGGGCTTTGCGCCGGCGCAATCGCCCAAGGTGCTGTGCTATATCACGCTCGACGGAACGCCGAGCGGCTCAGATGCCGCTGCGGTGCCGTTCCAGTCCATTATGGCCAACGCGCTCGACGTGCTGGGTATCCCGCGCACGAAGTAGGGGGTTACAATCTTTGGGGCGTGGTTTGTTGTCCCATATGAGGGGTGTTCACATGCCCTGCACCACGCATGCGCGGAGCTGGGATACAATACGCCGATAGCATTATTAGGTTTACAGGGGAGCTGCAATGATAGAGATCGCCGTCAACAACCTCGCGGCCGCAACAGGGGCCCGAACCGTGACGGGAGAAGTCGATCGGGTATGCCGCGGGTGCGTTATCGACTCGCGCCAGGTCGAGGAAGGGACGATTTTCGTCGCCTTTCCCGGTGAAAACGTCGACGGCAATGATTTTGCTTCCCGTGCCGTCCAGTCGGGTGCCGGCGCCGTCGTGATGACGCGTGAGCCCGAGGCCGAGCTGGTCTCGCTGGCGCAAGACAAGGGCTGTGCCATCCTGCTGACCGATGATCCCGAGGAGTTTCTGCTGCGTTTGGCGCACGCGTATCGCCTGGAGCTTGGCTGCCTGGTCGTTGGCATTACCGGTTCCATCGGCAAGACGACGACCAAGGACGTGCTCGCCGCTGTACTCGCCAAGCGCTATCGTGTCTGGGCCACCAAGGGCAATTTCAATAACCTGATCGGCATGCCGCTCACGGTGCTTTCCGCCCCGGCCGATACCGAGGTTCTGGTGCTCGAGATGGGCATGAACCATTTCCACGAGATCGAGCGCCTGTCCCAGTCCGCCAATCCCAACCTTGCCATCGTGAGCAAGATCGGTACCTCTCATATCGGTATTTTGGGCAGCCGCGAGAACATCGCCCGCGCTAAGGCCGAGATTGTCCAGGGCATGTGCGCCGCCGGCGACTATTTTCCGCTGCTGGTTTTGGGCGGCGAGGACGACTTTACGCCGTTCATTCGCGATACGTTCGCCCAGCCTGCTGGTATCGACGTGATGCTTGCCGGCGTCTCGGACGATGATGAGGTCCGCGCCCGCGACGTTCGTGTTGATGACGAGGGCCGTCCGGTCTTTACGCTCGATTTTGGCCAGGGCGAGACGATCGATACCATGCTTGCCATCCCCGGCGTGCAGTCCGTTCCAAATGCTGTTAAGGCCGCCGCGGTTGCCTATCGCCTGGGCGTGACGCCCGAGCAGATCGATGCTGCCTTTAGGGGCCTCGCAATCACTGGTCACCGCCAGGAGATCAAGCGCGCCAAGAGCGGTGCCCGCGTCATCGATGACTCCTATAACGCTAGCGCCGAATCGATGGCTGCCGGTCTCGATCTACTGTGCTCGCTTTCGTGCACGGGGTCTCGCATGGCGATCCTGGGCGAGATGGGCGAGATGGGCGATGAGGCTCCTCGCATGCATGAGCTCGTGGGCGCCTATGCCGCCGCCAAGAAGCTCGACATGCTGGCGTGCGTGGGTGGTGAACTGGCCCAGCTTATGGCCGATGCCGCGCGCATGATGGGCATGGACGAGGACCGCATCCAGGTGTTCTCCGATTATCAGCAGGTGCTCGACCGCATGGGCGGCGCGCTTGAAAAACATGATGTTGTACTGGTCAAGGGTTCCCGCTTTGTTGAGCTCGACCGCTTTGTGGAAGGTGTGTGCTAGCCCATGTTCGGCAATCCTTCGTATCCAACGTATCAGGCTTTTTTGGGGCTTGGCATCGCCGCCGCCATTGCGCTGCTGCTCATGCCGTGGTGGATCAAGCTGCTCAAGGTTGAGGGTATCGGCCAGCAGGTTCGTGCCGACGGCCCCAAGCGTCATTTGGTTAAGCAGGGAACGCCCACCATGGGTGGTGTTGTCATCCTCGTCGCGATCTCGCTGACCTGCCTGCTGATGGGCAAGCTCACCACCGAGCTCGTGCTCGTGCTCCTCGCCACGCTGGCGACCGGCGTGCTGGGCCTGATCGACGACCTGACTTCCGTTACGCATGGGCGCTCGCTCGGTCTGACGCCCCATGCCAAGATGATCGGCCTAACCATTATCTGTGTCACCTTTACGGTACTTGCCGTCAACTGGTGCGGCGTCGCCCCCGAGATTCGTTTTCCCGGTGGGTTGACGATCGACCTTGGCGTGCTTTCGACTACCATCTGCGGCTATTCGTTCCCGTGGCTCTATATTGTCTTTTGCTGGCTGATGATTGCCGGTCTTTCTAATGCCGTGAACCTGACCGATGGCCTTGACGGTCTTGCTGGCGGTACCTCCATGATTGCCATGCTCGCCATGGCTGCCATGGCATTTTTGCACGGAGACGTGAACCTGTCCATCTTCTGCACCGCGTGTGCCGGTGCCTGCTTGGGCTTTCTGTGGTTCAACTGCTATCCGGCGAGCATCTTTATGGGCGATACCGGCTCGCTTGCCCTGGGCGCCGCGTTTGCCTGCACGTCCATCATGACCAACACCGAGGTCGTCTCCCTCATCATCGGCGGCCTGTTTATCGTTGAGACCCTTTCGGTCATGATTCAGGTTGTCTACTTCCACTTTACGCACAAGCGCGTCTTCCTTATGGCGCCCATCCATCATCATTTCGAAAAGAAGGGCTGGGCCGAGACCAAGGTCGTCATCCGTTTTTGGATTATCGCTGCGGCCTTTGGTGCCGTTGGCCTTGCTCTGTTCTTCCAGTTGGGATAGTGGTCTTTCATGCCTCTTGCTGATGTCTTTAGCCTGCTCGTTTTGGGTCAGGGCAAATCCGGTCTCGATGTCGCCCGCTGGGCGCTGGCGCATCCCGAGCGCGTAAGCGCCGTTACCGTGTATGGCGGCGGCACCTCTGAGCCCAATGACGCCACGCGTGCGCTCGAGGCTGCTGGTGCGTCGTTTGTCTATGGGACCGAACAGGTCGAGGGCGCCTATGACGTATGCGTGACGTGCCCGGGCATCTCGGAGTTCTCGGGCTTCTTTAAGGCCGGGCACGAGCATGCCGCCCAGATTATGGGTGAGCCCGAGTTTGCCTATCGCCTGTCGCCCGATAACTGGATTGCCATCACGGGCACCAACGGCAAGACGACCACCACGTCGCTGACTGATTATCTGCTCAAGGCTGCCGGCGAGGCCAGCGTAGCTGTCGGCAACATCGGCGAGCCGCCGGTCAACGAGATTGACGGCCGAGCCCACAGCGAGTGGTTTGTGGCTGAGCTCTCGAGCTATCAGATTGCTACGACCACCGAGCTCCACCCTCGCGTGGCGGTGCTGCTCAACATCACTCCAGACCACTTGGGCTGGCATAAGAGCCATAAGAACTACGCGCTTGCCAAGGTCAAACTGTTTGACAATATGGACGATGACGATCTGGTGGTTGTCGACGTCGAAGACGCCGGCATTCACGAGTTCGATGAGTACATCTACACGCCGGGTCGTCGCATCTGCAAGGTTGCCTTTGACGAGCCTGAGGGCGAGGATGTCGCCTTTGTGCGCGATGGCAAGATGATCGTGCGCCTGAAGGGCGTCGAGACCCCGCTGATCGCTACATCCGAGCTCAAGATCTCGGGCCATCACAATGTTATCAATGCCCTGTGCGCTGCCACGGCTGCCCTGGCAGTCGGTGCCGATGTCGATGGTGTCTGTCGCGGCCTGGCCTCGTTCCAGCCGCTCGAGCACCGCGTGGAGCCGTGTGGCGAGATTGACGGCGTGCGCTACGTCAACGATTCCAAGGCGACCAACACCGATGCGGTCGAGAAGGCCCTGACGGCATTTCCCGGTGACGATGTGATCTTGCTGCTCGGCGGCCACGATAAGGGCACGCCGCTCACGGACTTCGCGCGCTTCGTTATAGATAACGTACGCTCGGTCGTCTGCTTTGGCGATGCACGCGAGCGCTTCACCGCCGCTATGGACGAGGCCGATGTCGATGGCGATGTGGATATCGCCCAGGCGGATGACCTACGCGACGCCGTGGACGTTGCCCGTTCGCTGTCGAGCCGTGGCGACGTGATCTTACTTTCTCCTGCCTGCTCTTCGTTCGATGAGTTCTCGGGCTATGAGGAGCGCGGCCGCGTGTTTAAGGACTATGTTGCCCAGCTTGCCGCTGCGGCGAAATCGCAAATGGAATAGGGGCTGCCGGTGAGAGAGGAGAGCCCCCGACAAGGTATGAGGAGGCCCGACTCGGACCGTGCTTCCTCGTGGCGCAGCAATCCGCGTTCCGGTCGCGGCGGGCAGACGTTTAGCGAACGCTATATTGCCGGCGTTCCCGCCCGTATCATGCGCCCCCGTTTGATATTCATGGCCTGCCTGTTTACCTTGGTGTGCTTTGGCCTGCTGATGGTGTACTCGGCATCTTCGGTCGAGGCGCTGCACGAGAATGGCTCGGCGACGTTTTTTTTGGGTCGACAGGCCGCGTTTACCGCGATCGGTGTTCTAGCGCTGATTGCCATCGTGCGCGTTTTGCCGGACAGCTGGTTTGGGGAGGATGTGCTCAGGATCTTCCTTATCGGCATGATGCTCTTGCTTCTGCTGGTTTTCTTGGTGGGCAGCGGCAGCCGTGGCGCCACGCGCTGGCTCAACATCGCCGGCATTCAGTTCCAGCCTTCCGAGTTTTTAAAGCCATTTGCCATCGCGTATTCGGCCATCATGCTCGACCGCTTCTTTTCGCCCGGTGGCAATATCAACGAATTCCTTCGCAAGATGGGCATCTACCTGGGCATTTCGCTCTTTCTGATCTTTATCCAGCCCGATTTCGGTACCGTCCTGATCATCCTGTTGACCCTCATGTGCATGGCGTTGTTCGCGGGTCTCGACCCCAAATACATCCTCGGCGTGATAATCTTCGGCATTCTCGTGATCGTGATTGCGCTTGTTGCAGAGCCGTACCGTATGGTGCGTATTCAGGTTGCCTTGAACCCTTGGGCCGACGAGTATGGTGACGGCTATCAGGCCACGCTTGCCATCATGGCCTTTGCCTCGGGCGGCCTGTTCGGCCGTGGCATCGGCAACTCAACCATGAAGTACTCGTATCTGCCCGAGGCGCACAACGACTACATCCTGGCCATCATTGGCGAGGAGGCCGGTTTTGTCGGAACCGTGCTGTTCTTCTTGGTGTTTGCGATGCTGATCTACTCGGCGTTTCGCATTGCCGAGCAGGCGACCGACCGTCGCGGAGCGCTTATGGCGTCTGGCTCCGCGGTCATCCTTGCGGTGCAGTTTTTGATCAACGCGCTGGGCATTCTCAATGTGTTTCCCATGACGGGCAAGCCGCTGCCGTTTATTAGCTACGGCGGCTCGTCGATTATTGTGTCGCTTATGCTCGTCGGGTTGATCCTGCGCGTTTCGTACGAGAGCGCCCGCCGCGATGAGCATGACCGCCGCCGTGAGAGCTTTGCCGTTATGGACGAGAGCACCGCCGGCGTTGCCCATGTGCGCGGTGAACGACCTTCGCGTAGCGGCTTTACCGTTCTGGATGGTTCTGCATCCGAGCCGGTAGCCCGTCCACGCCCGCGAACGGCTCCGCAAGGTCGTCCGCAGCGCCCCAGCCCTCGCAACGCGGGCGGCGGATATAATCGAATCGATTTGAACTCGGACCCGTCGGCGCGTCTGCGCACCGACGACCAGGGACCGCGTGTACGAAGGGACTACCATGACCGATAAGATGACCGTTGCTATTGCAGCCGGCGGCACGGCAGGACATATCAACCCTGCGCTCGCCTTGGCCGAAGAGCTGCGTGACCGTGGTCACTACGTTGTGTTCGTGGGCCAGTCGCGCAAGCTCGAGGGTCGTCTGGTCCCCGAGGCCGGGTTTGATTTTGTGCCCATTACGGTCACGGGCTTCGACCGCTCCCGTCCTTGGACGGCGCTGACCTCGCTGTGGCGTGTCAACAAGGCCAAGCGTGCGCTCGCCAGTTATTTCTCAAAGGTCGGCAAGCCCGATGCCGCCATCGGTTTTGGTGCCTATGTCGAGGTTCCGCTGCTGGGGTGGTGCAAGGGCGCGGGCGTTCCGTATCTGCTGCATGAGCAGAACTCTGTTCCGGGCCTGGCCAACAAGATGATGAACTCCCACGCCGCCCGCGTGTGCATCTCGGTGCCGGCAGCGCGCGCGGTCTTTGAGCGCGAAGGCGACCCTGACCATGTGCTCATGACCGGCAACCCCGTACGTCGCTCGGTGATCGAGGGCAATCGCGCTCGCGGCCGCAAGGCACTTGGCGTTCCCGAGGACGCTACGCTGCTGCTCGTCTTTGGCGGTTCACTTGGCGCCCAGCACCTCAACGAGCGCGTGGTTTCGCTCAAAAACGAGCTGCTTTCGCGCAAGAACCTCTATGTGTTGCATTCGACGGGTGCCGACGGCTTTGAGGAGACCGAGCGCGCTTTGGCGCTGACGCCCGAGGAAGCGAAGCGTTACCGCGTCCAGCCTTACATCGACAACATGGGCGATATGCTGGCTTCTGCCGATTTGGCGCTCTCGCGTTCGGGCGCATCGAGCGTGGCCGAGATCGCTGCGCTTGCCGTGCCCTCGGTGCTCGTGCCGTATCCGCATGCGACGGCCGACCACCAAACCACCAATGCCCGTTATCTGGTCGACGCCGGGGCCGGCGTACTCTGCGCCGATGCCGATATCGACGGTTCTGCCTTTGCCGATGAGCTGCTGCACCTGGTCGATGATGCGTCGGCGCGCGACGCCATGCGTCAGGCGGCGCGTGGTCTGGCTCAGGATAGGGCCGTCGCTCTTCTGGCGGATGCGGTAGAGGGTTTGCGTTAGTTAGACGGGATATCGTCGGTCGCCCTCGCGCTGATGCGGTAGGTGCGGTACAGTTAACGGGTTACAGGCAGTGTTTACGCAAGGAGTACACGAGCACATGGCTGATTCCCAGACTGCAACCTCCGCGCCCAAGTTTAAGAGCGCCCACTTTATCGGTATCGGCGGCGCCGGCATGAGCGGCATCGCCCTCGTTCTGCACGAGCGCGGTTATGCCGTTACCGGCTCTGACCTTAAGACGTCACGTTATATCCGCCAGCTTACCCGCGCTGGTGTGAAGGTGCATGTGGGCCATGAGGCCGCCACGATCGACGAGGTCAAGCCCGACGTGGTTGTTGTCTCCACCGCTATTCCGGAGTCCAACCCTGAACTTGTGCGCGCTCGCGAGCTTGGTATTCCCGTGTGGCCCCGTGCCAAGATGCTCTCTGCTTTGGGCCACGGCTACACCACCGTCGCTGTTGCCGGCACGCATGGCAAGACCACCACGTCTTCGATGTGCGCCACCATGCTCGACCGCATGGGCCTGGATCCGAGCTTCTTGATCGGCGGCATCGTCGAGGGCTATGACACGAACGGCAAGAACGGCTCGGGCGACTACTTTGTCGCCGAGGCCGACGAGTCCGACAGCTCCTTCCTGTTCCTGAACCCCAACGTGGTCATTGTGACCAACGTCGAGGCCGACCACCTCGATCACTACTCGGGTATCGAGGAGATCGAGGCAACTTTCGCCAAATTCATGAGCCTGGTGGGCGAGGACGGCACCGTCATCGTCTGCGGTGAGGATCCGCATCTGGTCGAGCTCGCCAGGTCGACGGGCCGTCACGTGCTTTCCTACGGCTTTGCCGAGAGCAACGATGTCGTCTGCGTGCATCCGGATGTCAAGGGCATCCAGAGTGACTTTATCGTTCGCTTTGAGGACGGCACTGAGCACGCTGTGGAGATCAAGAGCAATCCCGGTCGCCACAACATGCTCAACGCCACGGCGGTGCTCACCGTCGCCCATGTCCTGGGCCTTGACATCGACGCCGCCGCCAAGGCGCTCTCGAGCTTTGAGGGCGTCCGCCGTCGCTTTACCCACGTGGGCGATATCGATGGCATCACCGTGGTCGATGATTACGGCCATCACCCCACTGAGATCAAGGCGACGCTTGCTGCCGCTTCGTCGCTGGGCTACAAGCACGTCGACGTCGTATTCCAGCCGCACCGCTATTCGCGCCTGCAGGCCCTGTGCGACGACTTTGCCGATGCATTTGCCAATGCCGATAAACTGCTGCTGATCGATGTGTTCTCGGCTGGCGAGATGCCCATTCCGGGTGTCACCTCTAAGATGCTCGCCGATACCGTGCGCGCCAAGCATCCTGGCAAGGAGGTCGTGTACTGCTCCAGCCGTCTTGAGCTCAATCAGGAGCTCGAGCAGATGGTGGGCGAGGGCGACCTGCTGCTCACCATGGGTGCCGGTGACGTTACGACCGTCGGTCCCGAGTTCATCGAGTATCTGACTGCCAAGAAAGACGCTTAAGTCAAATGGGTCTGTTTAACGCCGTCATGGCGCTCTCGGGCATGATCGACACGGATGTGATCGAGGACGAGCGCCTTGCGCGTCATACGAGCTATCGTATCGGCGGCAAGGCCGACCTCTTCGTGACGTGCCATAGCTATCATGCCCTCCGCCGCGCCGTGGCGGTGCTCGATCGCGAGCAGGTGCCGTGGGTCATCATCGGCAAGGGCTCCAATCTGCTAGTTGCCGATGGCGGTTATCGCGGTGCCGTCATTTCGCTCGGACGTGAGTTTCAGCGCACGGTTGTTGCCGATGACGGCTGTACGCTGACGGTCGGTGCGGGCGTGATGTTTGCGCGCCTGGTCAACGATGCCCTGTCGCGTAGCCTCTCGGGCCTTGAGTTTGCCGTTGGCATCCCTGGTTCGGTCGGCGGTGCGATATCTATGAATGCCGGCACACGGACCGAGTGGATTGGCTCGCTGGTCGAGGATGTCGTAACGTTTGACCCGGCATCCGGTATCAAGCATTATGCGGGGTCCGAGATCACTTGGGGCTACCGCGAATGTAGCCTTCCCCGCAATGAGATTATCCTCGAGTGCGTGCTCAAGCTTAAACCGGCGCCCAAGGCCGACATTCGCGAGCGCATGGAGCGGTACCTGACGAGGCGCAAGCGTACACAGCCCATGGGTCGCGCATCCTGCGGGTCGGTCTTTCGCAACCCGCCCGATGCGAGTGTGGGCAAGCTTATCGAGGATTGTGGATTAAAGGGTTTTTCGATTGGCGGCGCGGAAGTTTCGCCCGTTCACGCTAATTTTATCGTTAATAACGGAACTGCCTCGGCCGATGACGTTGCCGCGGTTATCAGACATGTGCACGGAAAGGTGAGGGAGGCGTATGGCATCGAGCTCAGACCGGAAGTTAAATTCCTCGGCTTCTAGAGCATCGAAACCCACCTTCCGCCGCGCCGGAGGGCGTTCCGGCGCGCCTGCCAAACCTCAACGCAATACCGTCGCGCACTCTAAGTCTGTCGGGCATGCTCGACAGACCAGTCGTCCGGTCGTCGGCTCGCAGCTCGGTAATCGTCCGGCCGCAAAAAAGTCCTCGCGTCCCTCGGTGACGTCAAAGCCTGTTATGGGCGCCAAGCCTGCCCGTCCCATGGCAGCTCCTAAGCCCTCGACGGGAACTAAAGCGGCGCGTCCGGGTCGCATGCTAGGCGCATCGAAACCGCGCTCGCTGACATCGGTGTCGGCTACCGCCGAGAAGCCTTCGGGTAAAAAAGGCGTCAACCCGTTGTCTTCACTTGGGGCGATGGCAAATAAAACATCAGACGCCGCTCCTGTCGTTGCAGGCAATGGCAAAATCCTGGGCGGCGTTCTGGCCGTCTTGGCCGTGCTCGTCGTCGTTGCCATCGTGGTGATCAACTCTGGATTGTTTACCGCCACTGATATTCAGATTCAAGGCAGCGAGCATGTGACGAAGCACGATGCTGTCCAGCTGATCGATTTGCCCGAGGGAACGTCGCTTTTTAACGTCGATCCCGACCAGATTACCGAGGACCTCAAGCAGAACCCGTGGGTCTCGGGCGTGGATGTCCAGCGTCAGTTCCCGCATACGCTCATCATTACGCCGATGGAGCGCAAGGTCATCGCAATTGCCTATATCAGCTCCGATGACCTTGCCTGGGCCATCGGGGATGATGACACCTGGATCGCCCCGCTGTCGACGTCGGTCGAAGTGGACGACCAGGGCAACGTCATCACGACAGGGCAGGGCTCAAATACCCTGACCGGCATTGATGCCGCACTGGCGCTCGCTAAGCACTATGGCGCGGTGTTGCTGACTGATGTCTCGGCGGATGTCGCTCCAGTTTCCGGCCAGGCGGTGAGCTCCAAGGCCGTTAAGGCTGGCTTGGATTATGTGCGTGGTTTTTCGAGCGAGTTCTTGGGACAAGTCAAGGATATTTCCACGCCTTCGGTCGAAGCCATCTCGGCAAACCTCAATAACGGCATTGAGGTGTCGCTGGGCGATTCGGACGATATCGCCAAGAAAGAACGCGTAGTCACTAAGTTGCTTTCGCAGGTAGAGGGCGTAACGTATATCAATGTGCGCTCTCCGGGCAACTACACATTCAGGAACGCTCCGACCTCGTAGCGCTGGTTGATGCTTTGTTGAGGGGCCATACCACGCCGTTTATCTGGTTTGTTTGGTTTTCACGGTCAATTATTTGACTGATACGTTCATAATGTGCAAACATAATACGGTTTACCTTTGCATTTACTTTCAACCTGAAGGTTAATGTGCGCAGGGGTCGACCCATGCTATGGCTATAACCTTTGTTCGGAGGACCGACATGCACGAGACAGAGATCAACAACTACCTTGCCGTCATTAAGGTGGTCGGCGTCGGCGGCGGCGGTACCAACGCGGTCAATCGAATGATCGAAGAGGGCATCCGCGGCGTCGAGTTTGTTGCCATCAACACCGATGCTCAGGCACTCGCGATCTCTGATGCCGATATCAAGGTGCACATCGGCACCGACCTTACCCGCGGCCTGGGCGCCGGCGCCAACCCCGAGGTTGGCCGCAAGGCTGCCGATGAGTCCCGCGACGACATTGCCGAGGCGCTCGCTGGCGCCGACATGGTGTTCATCACCTGCGGCGAGGGCGGTGGCACCGGTACCGGTGCTGCTCCCATCGTTGCCGATATCGCGATGAACGAGGTCGGCGCACTGACCGTCGCCGTCGTGACCAAGCCCTTCACCTTCGAGGGCCGCAAGCGCAAGAAGAGCGCCGAGGAGGGCATCAAGACCCTCTCCGATTGCGTCGACACCATGATCGTCATTCCTAACGATAAGCTGCTCGACATCGCCGAGAAGAAGACCACCATGCTCGAGGCCTTCGCGATTGCCGATGGCGTCCTTTCCCAGGGCACCCAGGGCATCACCGACCTCATCACCGTCCCCGGTATCATCAACCTGGACTTCGCCGATGTTAAGACCATCATGAAGCAGGCCGGTACCGCCATGATGGGTATTGGTACCTCTTCTGGGGATACCCGTGCCGTCGACGCTGCCCAGCAGGCCATCTCCAGCCCGCTGCTCGAGAGCTCCATCGATGGCGCCACGCGCGTGCTGCTCTCCATCGCCGGTTCCAAGGACCTGGGCATCCAGGAGATCAGCGACGCCGCCGACGTTGTCGCCAACGCCGTCGACCCCGAGGCCAACATCATCTTCGGTACCGTTGTCGACGAGTCCCTGGGCGATCAGGTGCGTATCACCGTCATCGCTACGGGCTTCTCCGACTCCAACGTCAACCGTCAGGACGAGCTCTTTGCTGCTCAGCAGTCTCAGAGCAAGGTCGCTGCCTCCGCTGAGCCGCAGCGCACCGCTCCTGCCGCCAGCCCGGCTCAGGCCGCTCCGACCCGCAACGTCGGTGGCACCGAGCTTCCTAACTTCGGCAACGATCAGTTCGAGCTTCCCGACTTCCTGAAGCGCGGTAGCTTCTAAGTCGTTCTTTGCATTGTTGTGCACAGGGGCGTGTCCGTATGGATGCGCCCTTTATATTTCGACTTTGTAAACTAGAACCTCCAATCTCTTTACGTTCCCTTTACGATTGCCTCCAGTGCAGCAGGTATCCTTTTAAGGAAGTATGACAGCCGTATAAACGCGGGCTGTAGCGGCGATGCCGCGTACTTGTGTTATTAGGAGGCTTTGGTATGGCAGCACGTGCGGACAAAGTTTCGCGTGTCGACCATGATGGAGTTACATTGGTGGAGGGCGCGACATCCTATGTTCGCTTTGCCTTCACCGAGCGCGTCGGTGGTGTTTCCGAAGATGCGTACTCCTCACTCAACTTGGGCTCGCATGTTGGCGATGATCCCTTTGCTGTTCAAGAAAATCGTCGTCGCGCGCTCGAGGCTATGGGTGCCGCCGAGTGCGAGCACAACCTGCTCGTTCCCAATCAGATCCATGGTGACCATATCGTTGCGGTGACCTCGAACGGCGCCGATGACCTTGAGGACGTTCGCGAGCAGATTGCCGAGGGCTGCGATGCCATCGTCTGTACGGCGCATAACGTGCCCGTGCTGCTCTGCTTTGCCGACTGCGTTCCCGTGGTGCTGGTGGCTCCCGGCGGATTTGCCGTGGTGCACTCCGGTTGGAAGGGCACGATTGCACGTATTTCCGCCAAGGCGTGCCAGGCGCTTTGCGATGCTGCCGGCTGCGATGCGAGCGACGTTTCCGCCTATATCGGTCCCCATATCTTGGGTGACGAATATGAGGTGTCCCAGGAACTCATGGATCGCTTTGCCGCCGAGTTCTCGTGCATCGATGCGAGCATCTCTCGCATGCTCGATCTTTCCGCTGCCATTTGCGAGGCGCTGGTAGATGTCGGTGTCGACGCGGATAATATCGTGGATACCAAGCTTTCGACTGTGCGTCAGAACGACCGCTTTTTTTCCTACCGTAACGAGAACGGCACCTGTGGGCGCCATGCTGCGATCGGCGTGATGCTATGAGAAAGATCGTATCGGTCCTGAGCGCCGCTGTGCTTACGCTTACGCTGTGCGCCTGTTCTTCGGGATCTTCTACTTCTTCCATTACCGTCGCCGGCTCGACCACCTGCCTACCCATTGCCGAGATTGCGGCCGAGGGCTTTAAGGAAGAGACCGGCATCGACGTACTTGTCTCCGGTCTGGGCTCCTCTGCGGGCATCGAGGCCGTCAGCAACGGCACGGCCGATATCGCCAGCTCATCTCGCGGCCTCAATGCCGACGAGCAGGATCTGGGCCTGACCCCGATTGTGATCGCGCACGACGGCATCGCGGTCATCGTGAATGACGATAACCCGGTCGATAACCTCTCGACCGGGCAGCTCCGCGATATTTACGCCGGCAAGATCACCAACTGGAAGGAAGTCGGCGGAGAGGACCTGAAGATTCAGGTCATCAACCGAGATGAGGCGTCTGGCACGCGTGAGGCCTTTCGCACCATCGTGATGGACGGCACCCCGTTCGATCGTCGCTCGGCCGTTCTTTCGGGCACGGGTCAGGTGCGCGACGTGGTATCTCGTTCGCGCGGTGCCATTGGCTACATTTCGCTGGGCTTCGTCGATAGCCTCAACGCCAAGACCTCGGTCAAGGCCGCCTCGGTCAATCATGTTGAGGCGTCCGAGAAGACGGTCGCGAGCGGCGGCTATCCCATCTCGCGTGACCTGTACTTCTTTGTGAAGGGTGCGCCTTCGCAGCAGGCGCAGGATTACATCGACTACGTGACGTCCGAAAAGATGGACAAGCAGATTCGCGAGGCGGGCTTTATCCCCGTCACCAACGACGAGAAGGGGAGTGAGTAGCATGGAAGCACAGGAAAACTCCCAGACTGAGCAGAATGTTCAGGCGCCCAAGAAGCGCGAGCTGGCGCTCGTATCGCGCAGTACCTATATCAAGGAGAAGGCGCTGCAGTGGATCTTCTTTGCCTGCGCGTTCTTGGCGGTCGTTACCGTCATCCTGATTTTTGTCTTTACCACGTACTCGGCGCTGCCCGTCTTTACCGACATCGGTCTGGCGGACTTCTTCAGCTTTACGTGGGCGCCCTCCGAGGGCCACTACGGCATTATGTCGCTGCTGGCCGGCTCGGGTCTGGTGACTGTCGGTGCGCTCGCCATGGGTGTGCCGCTAGGTGTGGGTACGGCCGTGTATCTGGTCGAGATCGCCAGCAAGCGCGTGCGCAAACTCATCAGCCCCGCCGTCGACCTGCTGGCGGGCATTCCCTCCATCATCTACGGTTTCTTTGGCATGATTATCATCCGTCCGTTTATCGCGCAACTGACCGGCGGTCTTGGTTTTGGTGCGCTGACGGCGTGGTTCGTGCTTGCTATCATGATCGTCCCTACCATCACCACGCTCACCATCGATGCTCTCAATTCCATTCCCATGGGCATTCGCGAGGCATCGTATGCCATGGGCGCCACCAAGTGGCAGACCATCTATAAGGTCGTGCTACCTGCCGCCAAGCTGGGTATCGTGGATGCCATCGTGCTGGGTATGGGCCGTGCCATCGGTGAGACCATGGCCGTGCTCATGGTCGTGGGTAACGCTCCGGTTATTCCCGACAGCATTGCGAGCCCCATCTCGACGCTCACGAGCCAGATCGCGCTCGACATGAGCTATTCCTCGGGTCTGCACCGCTCGGCGCTGTTCGGCATGGGTGTGGTCCTGTTTATCATCTCCGCCGCGCTGGTGGGCATCGTCCGTCTGATTTCCAAGAAGAAGAGGGGGTAGGCTATGTCCGATTCCGTTGACACGACGGTCGATGCGACCTCGTCGCGCGAGCGCATCAAGCGTGCCCTTTCCCACGGCAAGAAGGGCCGCATCAACAAAGACCTGTCCAATAAGATCATGCTTGGCGTGTTCCGTGCCGCAGCATACATCACCACGCTGGTGCTGGTCGCTATCATCGCCTACGTGGTCATTAACGGTCTGCCGCATATCTCGTTCGACTTTATCTTCGGTTGGCCCCAGGGCGTCAACGCCGAGGGCGGCATTTGGCCCACGATCGTCTCGACCGTCTACGTGACGGCGCTCGCCATGCTTATCTGCACGCCGATCGCTGTGCTGGCAGCCGTCTATCTGGCCGAGTACGCCAAGCAGGGCAAGGTCGTCGAGCTCATACGCTACGCTGCTGACGCTTTGGCGTCGGTGCCCTCCATCGTTATGGGCCTGTTTGGCTACGCCTTGTTTGTCGAGGCCATGGGCCTGGGCCTTTCGATGGTCTCTGCCGCTCTGGCGCTGGCGCTTCTGATGCTGCCTATCGTCATGCGCACCACCGAAGAGGCCATTCGCGCCGTTCCGCGCTATATCCGTTGGGGCGCGTACGGCTTGGGCGCCACCAAGTGGCAGGTCGTCTCCAAGATCGTACTTCCTTCGGCCTTTGGTCGCATTGCCACCGGCATCGTCCTTGCCATCGGCCGCGCCATCGGCGAGACCGCCGTGGTGCTCTACACCATGGGCCAGGCCATCAATCTACCTATTTCGCCGCTCGATTCCGGCCGCCCCATGACGGTTCACCTGTACCTGCTTGCCAACGACGGCATCAACATGAACGCGGCCTACGGCACCGCGCTTTTGCTGATGGCGATTATTCTGGCCTTCAACCTGTTTGCGCGCTACCTGTCGCGCAAACGCCGCTAATTAAGGAGTCCCATGTCCGTCTATCAGTCCGCTCCCACGCCGGAGCAAGCAGCCATCACGGCCAAGGATTTCAACTTTTGGTACGGTGACTTTCATGCGCTGACGGGGCTCGACCTCAACATCGCAAAAAACGCCATCACCGCCTTCATTGGCCCTTCAGGCTGCGGCAAGTCAACGTTTTTGCGTTGCATCAACCGTATGAATGACCTTATCGAGGGTACCCGCGTCGAGGGTACCATGACGCTCGACGGCAATGATATCTATGCCGAGGGTGTCGACCCGGTCGACCTCCGTCGTCGCGTGGGCATGATCTTTCAGCAGCCCAACCCGTTTCCCAAATCCATCTACGAGAATGTCGCCTTTGGCCCTCGTCTGCAGGGCGTGACTAGCAAAAGCGACCTCGATGACATCGTGGAAGAATCGCTCAAGCGCGCCAACCTCTGGAAAGAGGTATCCAATCAGCTCAACAAGGATGGTTTGGCGCTCTCGGGCGGTCAGCAGCAGCGTCTGTGCATCGCCCGCGTGCTTGCGGTGCAACCCGATGTCCTTCTGATGGACGAGCCCTGCTCCGCCATCGACCCCACGTCCGTCTCTAAGGTCGAGGATCTGATGGCCGAGCTGGCGCCCGAGATGACGATTATCATCGTCACGCATTCTATGCAGCAGGCAGCTCGTATCAGCGACTACACCGCATTCTTCTTGCAGGAAGTTGCCGGCGAGCCCGCCACGCTCATCGAGTATGGTCAAACCGACGCGATCTTCACCAGCCCGGTGGACTCGCGTACGGAAGACTATATCACCGGCCGCTTTGGCTGATCGGTGCGACTAGTCCCAAGCCGATCGGACCTGGTCCGGTGCGTATTCACTGTGCGGGCGGCATGACCGCACCCAACTGATTGGAGTGAACCATGCGCAAACTGTTTTCCCGTCAGCTCATCGAGGCCCGTCACGAGATGCTGAGCATCTATGAGGCCGTCGATCTGGCCCTCCACGATGCCGTAAAGGCCTATGTGACCGACGACCGCAAGCTCGCCACCAAGACCAAGAAGCGCACGCTTTCGATTGACGCACGCTGCGCCAACCTGGAGGCCGTCTGCTACAACCTGATTGCCACGCAGTCACCGGTCGCCTCCGACTTCCGCCTGCTTCAGACGATTATCTATGTTGACTTTAACCTGCAGCGCATGACCGATAAGGTCCGTCAGATTTGCCGCGCCACGCGTCATATGATCAAGGCCGACATCTCGCTGCCCAAGGAGCTTGTCGGCACGGTCGAGGCCGAGGCTGAGGCCGTCTACCAGGTGCTGGGCTCTTCGCTTTCTGCGCTCGTCACCAATGACATGTCCATCATCTGCAACCTGGCCGTCGAGGACGAGCCAGTGCACGCTGCCTACGAGAAGTTCTTCCGCACCTTTAACCGTATGGATACGGGCGACTTTATGGACGACGACAGCAACTATGACGACCTGCGTCGCGCCATCATGGTTTCACGCTACCTCGATCGCATCGCTTCGATTTCCATCGATGCCGCTTGCCGTCTGACCTTCCTGTTGACTGGTCAGCGTATGAACGCCGGCGATATCGCCCGCACTGATGAGGATGAGCTCGAGAGCATGCGCGTGCCCTCGGGCGAGGGTGTTATCATGAGGCCCGCCGTCGATGCTCGCTATGTTGCCAAGGTGCCTGCTAACGAGGTTAGCGAGGGCCTGCGCTACCTGCTGGATCATCTTGAGGATGAAGACGATGGCGAGGACGACGAGGAGTAGGGTAGCTCCGCTCGTTGAGAGATTGTAAATACCTGAGGGAGCGCGGCCTTGCGGATGCGGGGCCGCGCTCTTGCGTTAGCATGGGACTACTTGTTGTGCTGTCTGCGGAGGCGATTTGCCATGGATAACTATTTCGACTTGATGCGCGCTCGCCGCGAGCAGATACTTGAGCGCTTTTATGCCGCGCTCGATCGCGCTGGGAGGCCCCACGATGCCGCGCGTTTGATTGCCGTGTCCAAGACCGTCGGCGTTGACGAGACCATCGCGGCCATTCGGGCGGGGTATCGCCATTTTGCCGAGAACCGCCCGCAAGAGCTCGTCCGCAAGCTTACGGGTCTGGCGGAGCATCCGGAGCTGCCCGAGGTGCGTTTCGATATGATCGGCAACCTGCAGACCAATAAGATCAATGCGGTGCTGGGCTCAGCCGAGCTAATCCATTCGGTGGGGTCGCTTCATCTGGCGCAGGCTATCTCGAGCCGTGCGACTCGTAAGATCGAAGCGGGCGAGCTGGTTGCTCCCCAGCAGGTGCTGATTGAGGTCAACGTGAGCGGCGAGGAGTCCAAGGGCGGTTTTTCGCCCGATGAGATTCGCGCCGCCGCGGGTGAGCTTGCAGAGCTTGAGGGAATTTGCGTGCAGGGGCTTATGACTATGGCGCCCCGGGGGAATAAGGATGTGGCACGCCGCACCTTTGCGGGGCTTCGTGAGCTGAGGGATGAGCTGGAGGCAGCGCATCCCGATTTGAACCTGCCTGAGCTTTCCTGCGGCATGAGCGAGGACTTTGAGCCTGCCCTTGAGGAGGGCTCTACGCTCGTTCGCCTGGGCAGGGTAGTATTTAGCCCGGAGTTTGCAGTAAAATAGGGCTCTGAAGTGCGCACTGGTTTACAGAGCGCCTGCACTAAACCGTGAGAGGACACAACCATGGGCTTCCTTGACGAGATTAAAAACAAGATGCACCTGGGCGGCCAGCAGGGTTACGACCAGGGCTATAGCCAGGATGACGACTACGGCTACGATGACGGCTACGACGACGGCTATCAGGGCGGCGGCTACAGTGGTGCTTCGGGCGAGGGCTTCTATACCCAGGACGAGCCGAGCAACGGCCTGCTGGGCCAGACGCGCCGCGGTGAAGCTGAGTCGGTTGCCGTGTATACGCGCTCCGGTCAGCTGGTCGGCGATGACTCGCGTCATGCAACGACGTACAATCCGCCGTCGCGTTCTCAGGATACGGTCACCGGTGGCTATCGTCCCGGCGCCTACGACACGCCGTCGAGCTATGCCGAGAGCGCCCGTGCTCGCGCCGCGGCGCCTGCGCCCGCCCCTGCGCCGAGCGACGCCTCGGCCTATGCGAGCAACATCATCAACGCCACGCCGCAGCTGCCTGCCTATGTCCTGCGTCCCGAGAGCTATGATGACGTTGAGACCGTTGTCCGTCGTGTGCGTACCAAACAGCCCGTCGCGCTGATTTTTGTCGGCGTTCGCACCGAGGTCGCCAAGCGTGTCCTGGACTTTAGCTATGGCTTTGCCTGTGGCCTGGGCGCTACGGTCAAAGAAGTGGGCGATCGCGTGTTCATGGTGCTGCCCGCCGGCTGCGAGGTCAAGGATTCGGACCTCAAGAAGCTTCGTGCCGACGGCTACCTTAAGTAAACCCAAGACGAGGAGATTCTCATCAACATCTACACCATTGTCCAGCTGGTCAACACGCTGTTCAACTTCTACTCCACGCTCATCGTGGTCTATTGCTTTATGACGTGGATTCCCATGAAGCAGGGCGGCCTGCTGCAGGATATCGCTGCAGTGCTCGATAGCGTCTGCGGCCCGTGGCTCAACCTCTTTCGTCGGTTTATCCCGCCGATGGGCGGCGTTGATTTTTCGCCGGTCGTTGCGATTATTGCGTTGCAGTTGGTGCAGAGACTGGTTCTGCAGCTTCTTATAGGTATACTCGTATAGAACTGACTTAGTAACTTACGTCGGGCGTGTAGCGCCGAGGCGATGAAAAAGGAGACTTGTTATGGCTATTACCCCTGCAGACATCCAGGCTCAGACTTTCTCTGAGGCCAAGCGTGGCTACGATCCTGCCGAGGTCGACGTCTTCTTGGAGACGCTGTCTTCCGAGGTTGACGCTATGCTCGCTAAGATCGTCGACCTTAAGGGCCGTCTGACTGCTACTGAGCAGCAGCTTGCCGATGCACAGGCTCAGCTTGCCCAGGCTCAGGATACCGCCGCCCAGGCCGCCCCTGCCGCCCCCGTGGCCGCTCCCGCCCCTGACTTCTCCGCTCAGGAGCGCCAGATTTCCGCTGCCCTGATCGCTGCTCAGCAGACCGCTGAGACCATCGTCAACGATGCCAATGAGAACGCTGAGCGTATCCGCAACGAGGCTGACGCCAAGGCCCGCGAGGTTATCCGCCAGGCTCTGACCGAGAAGCAGGCCGAGCTCGAGGAAATCGATCGTCTGAAGGCTTCCCGCGAGGAGTTCAAGGCCGAGTACCTCAAGCTCATCCAGCACTTTATGGACGACGCCCAGAACTCCTTCCCGGCCGACCTCATGGCCTCCACGCCGGTTGGTTCTGCCGCTTCTCCTGCGGTGACTGTTCCCGCCGAGCCGCTGCCTGTCGCCGATCCGGTTGTCCCCGTGGCCGATCCCTTCGCCCCGATCGACAACTTCGCTGCCGACGACCTGGACTAACATTCGGCCTACAATTTAGTGCCTAGAAAGGACCCGCAGCTTGCGGGTCCTTTTTTATGACTGTGCAGGGTGTGCAGGGGTGCGCAACATAAAAAACCGAGCCCTGCACATAGTGGCGCAGAACTCGGTGAACGGGTGAGCGGTCAAGGGTAGGTTTTGCGGCATGTCCCAAAAATCTACTTGAGGAGGAAGTCGGAGAGGGGAATGGTGCGGGCCTCTCGATGCTCGGGGTCGGCGATATGGTCGGCAGGATAGCCACAGACGAGCATGTGATAGGGATAGACACCCTCGGGCAGGTCGAACTGCTCACGGGCCACCTCGGGTTTAAAATGGCACACCCAGCACGTTCCCAGGCCCTGCTCGGTGGCCTCCATCATCATCTGATCACACACGATGGAGGTATCGATTTCACTGGAATTCATCTGATCATACGGGCGCACCCAAGCATCATCGGTAACGCTGCAAATGAGGAAGACAAGCGGAGCCCCAAAGATAGACCCATCACGAGCAAACCGAGGCTGACAAGCAGCAGCCTTCTCCAACAGCTCGGGCGTATCCAGCACCATTACACGAGAAGGATGATTATTACAAGCAGAAGGAGCAATCCGCCCAGCTTCAACAACAGCATCCACCACCGACTGCTCCACAGCCCGAGTCTCAAACTCACGACAAGAATAACGACCCCGAGCCAGATCCAAATACCCCATAACCAAACCCTCCAAAGTCAGCGAATCAATCCAAAGTAAACCAAAGGGTACCCAAAGCACCATCCAGCCAAACGTTTGAGGCGGTCCCAAAGTTCCCAACCGGGCCCAAAGGCCCTGCTAACAAAAGCCCCATCGCTTTCAAAGTATCAGCCAAAGTTCCAATGGAGGTGCGTAAGGCGAAGGGCCGGCCACGGTTTACTTTCGAACGACTCTGCAAAGCAGCCGGAGTGAGAAAGCAAACCGTGGCCGGCCCTTCGCCGCCGGGACACGTACCCCCAATTAACTGTTCTTCATGACAATCGAATCCACGACATCGGCCACATTCTCACAGCAGTCGGCGCAGTATTCCAGGAAGGCATATACGTCACGCCAGGCGATGACCTCGAGCGGGTCCTTGCCGTTGACGTGCAGGTTGCGCATGGCGTTGATGTAGAGCTCGTCGGCCTCGGACTCGATGGTGTTGATCTGGATGACCAGTTCGCGCAGCGTTTTGGACTTGCGGTAGTTGGGCAGCTCGACCATCAGGTCCTTCATGGCGCGGCAAGCGTCGGTCACCTTGTGGGCGATGACGATGGCGTCGGGATGGATGCTCTGAATGTTGGTGAAGTAGACGCGCTGCACGACGCCCTCGATGCGGTCGAGCACGGTGTCGAGTGAGCAGCTCATCAGATTCAGATCCTCGCGCTCGAGCGGGGTGATAAAGGCGGTGAGCAGGGCGTCTTCAAGCTCGTGGTGCTTCTTGTCTGCCGCATGCTCAATGGCATGCATCTCCTCGAGCATATCGTGAATCTTCGCGGGATCGAAGTTCTCAAAAATCTGGGTAAGCAGCTCGGCGGCCTGGACGGCGAGGTCGGCGCAGGCGACGTAGTTGTCAAAGTAGAACGAATTGGGATTCTTTGCCATGGGTGGGTCCTTTCGAGGCGAAGACGGGTAGGCGAAGTGTTGCGGTCCGGATGGACACTCGGTTTGACTAGAGGAACATCATGAACAGCTTGGCCATGAAAAAGCTGATGAGTCCGCAAGCGGGGAAGGTGAAGAACCAGGTGAACATCATGTCCTTGACGACGCCGAAGTTGATGGCTGAGAGGCGCTTGACGGCGCCGACGCCCATGATGGCGCAGGTTTTGATGTGCGTGGATGACACGGGGATGCCGGTAAGGGTGGCAAGTAGCAGGTTCGCGGCGCCCGCGAGGTCGGCAGAGAAACCCTGATACTTCTCGAGCTTAACCATGCTCTGGCCGACGGACTTGATGATGCGCTCGCCGCCCACGCTGGTGCCGATACCCATAGTGGCCGAGCACAGCAGCATAATCCAGATGGGGATGCCGGCATCGCCGACGCTCGTCTGGCCGTTGGCGAAGGCCACGCCTAAAAAGAGCACGCCGATGAACTTCTGTCCATCCTGCGCGCCGTGCATGAAGCTCATGGCCGCGGCACTCGCGATCTGAGCGTATTTAAAGAAGACGTTGGCACGTCGCCTGTTGGCGGCGGCAAAAAGAATCGAGACGAGCTTGCACAGGACCCAGCCCATGACAAAGCCCAGGCCGATGGAGAGCGCCAAGCCGTAGATGACCTTCATCCACTCGTGGACGTTGACGCTGCTCGCGCCGCCGAGGGCGATAGCGGCACCGGTCAGGCCGGCGATAAGGCTGTGGCTTTGCGAGGTGGGGATGCCAAAACGCGACGCTGTGGCGCCGTAGACGACGATGGAGAACAGCGCCGCGCACAGGCACGCGAGCGCCATGGTGCTATTTCCGCCAAAGTCGACGATATGTGAGATGGTGTTGGCGACGCTCGCGTTAAAGTGCGTCATGATGAGCACGCCGAGGAAGTTGAATGCGGCGCTCATGAGAATGGCAGCGCGGGCGGGCATGCAACGCGTAGTGACGCAGGTTGCGATGGCGTTGGGCGCGTCGGTCCATCCGTTGACGAAGATGGCGCCGAGCGCGAGAATCACGGTGACGGCAAGGACTGGGTTCGACACAAGTTGGCCGAGGAAGGTTGAGAACGTTACGTCCATATATGGGCTTTCTCGAAGTTTGCAGAAACGTTACAAAAACATGATAAATCGTATCACCTCCTGCGGGTTTCTTTACCGAGTTCTGATGGGAGAAGTGAATTTTTGGGTACTAAAATTGAATTTTAGCCCTGTTGACCTCCGGTGTTCTTTTTGCTAACACGTCGTGCGGACGTGCGCATGCGGTCCGACACGCCAAAACCACAGCCTGTTCGCTTTACAATATGCAAACATGTGTTCGATAATAGGGGCATGGAATATCGACAGACAGATGGCAAAACTCGGCGCGTGCACAAGCAGTATGTGGACGTCGTGGCTCGCATCCTCGCGGGCGGACAAGTCGTGCCGGTCACCGTCTGCTGGGTTGACGGTCGCTGCTTTACGATTGACGAGATTGTCTCGACCACTGGGTTTGGCCTGACGGTTCACGGCATTCGTACGGCAACCTATAAGGTTCGTTTTGGCGGTCATGCGACCGAGTTGTATCTGGAGGACCAGGCGCGCGAACGGCCGGACGGCTCGCAGACCCACGTGATGCGTTGGTGGGTCTGGGCGTTTGACCGCACGCTCGAGGGTGAGCGCCGCAGGTAAGAGGGCGCGGCATTCGGGTACAATGGCAGGGATCTTGTCGCTTAAGGCGCTGCTGTCGCGGCGCTATCTGAAAGGACGAAAGCATGAATGATATCCAGGGCTATCAGAACGGCCCCATCGAGACCGGTGCAAGCCGTGCCAAGGAGATGTCGCCGCGTGCGTACAACCTTGTCATGTCCGCCCTGATCTTTTTGGGCTTTTGCGCCATGGGTGCCGGCGCCTACTTTACGAGCACCATGGCGTTTGCCCGCATGATGATGAGCGGCGCCGCTTTGCCGCTGGTCTTTGGCTCGTTTATTTTGACCATCGTCGGCATTGTCATGATGTCGGCTGCCGCGGGCAAGCAGTCTGTGGGCCTGTCGCTCACGGGTTACGTGATCTTTGCGAGCACCTTTGGCCTGACCGCGTCGTTTGGCCTTGCCAACTACGACCTGCCCACCATCAACACCGCCTTTATCGCCACCGCCGCCATTACCTTTGTCTTTGGCGCGCTGGGCGTGACCTTCCCCAAGTTCTTCCAGCGTGTGTATGGCATCGGATTTGGTATTCTGCTTGCCATCATTATGGTTGAGATCGTGCTGATGTTTATGGGCGTTTCGCAAACCATCACCGACCTGATCGTGATTGTGGTGTTCGCCGGCTTTATTGGCTACGACACCTATGTGGCCACGACGGTGCCGCCCACGCTTCCCAATGCGGTGCTCATGGCGTCCAACCTGTTCGTGGATATCATCAACGTGTTCCTGCGCATCCTGAATATCCTTGGTCGTCGCGACTAGCGGCGAGTTGCAGCGGTGCTTGCCGCGCGCGTAAATCAATGCGAAAGGCGGTCCTTCGGGGCCGTCTTTTTTTGTACGCGGCGGGGTATCATGGATGTGAAAAAGCCGATAACGGCAGCGACAGGAAAGGTGACCACTTATGGCAGACGTCGACAACAGGAACCGTAACCGCAGGACCGGCCGCGCAGGGCAGCCCAACCCCAAGCGCGAGGCCCGTGCCAAGGCCGCCGAGCGTCACGTGGCAACTGTGTCCGAGGCGTGTGCCAAGGATATCGAGCGCTCGCTTGCCGGCGTGCGCGAATTCGACGGTATGCCTGCCGGTTTTGTCGCGGCGATGAAGGCCAAGGCCCAGGCGGCTGCGGCTGCCGAGGAGCAGGTTGCCGAGGAGTCTGAGTCCGCCGAGGTCGAGGCCGCTGAGGCTGCGTCCGTCGAGACCGAGGTCACGGACGATTCTGCGCCTGCCGAGGAACCCACAGAGACCGAGTCGGCGCCTGCCGAGGAGCCCGCTCCGACTCTGCCCGAGGTCACCGTGCTTGATGCCTCCGCCACGCAGGCCATTCTGGACAACGGCCGTGGCTATGCGCAGTTCTGCGACATGGCAGTGCTCGCCTTTGCCTCGTTCACCAACCCGGGTGGCGGCTACATCCAGGGCTATCTGGGCCAGGAGGCTACGCTCTGCGCCGATTCGTATCTGTACAACGTGCTCGACAAGCAGCGCAAGTGGTACGGCGAGAACCGTCGCCGCAATATCAACTGCGAGCTCTACCGCAACCGTGCGCTGGTAGTGCCTGCGGTGCGTTTTGACCGCAACCACGTGCATGCGTATGCCGATGTGATCGTGGCCGCCGCGCCCAATGCCAAGCGCGCACGCCAGGAGTACCGCGTGAGCGACGATGCGCTGCTGGACGCGCTGCGCGACCGTATCCGCTTTGTGCTCGCCATCTGCGACGAGCTGGGTCGCGAGAAGCTCGTACTGGGCGCTTGGGGCTGCGACAACAACGGCTTTGACGCCGAGGCCGTGGCTGAGCTCTTCCGCAAGGAGCTCGCATCGGGCGACTTCAAGGTCAAGCAGGTCTTCTTTGCTGTGCCCTCTACGCGCTGGGACGAGGACTTCGCCAAGTTCGAGCACGTGTTGGCAAACTTCCCCGAGCGCAACGAGGAGTCCTATGCCCAGGTTGCCGCCCGCGCTGCGGCCGCCCGTGCCGCCGAGCAGGCTCGGGCCGCTGCCGAGGACGATGAGGATGACGACGACTGGCGCAAATACTTGTAAACTGTGCGCGTGATGCGACATGCCGAGCCGACGGGGGCTGCTCCCGTCGGCTTTTTATTGAGTGGGGAGCTTACGATGAAAAACGTTCTATGCTTTGGCGACAGCAACACCTATGGTTACGATCCGGCTGGTATGCGCGACGGCACCGCGGTGCGCTATGCGCAGGATGTGCGCTGGTGCGGCGTGGCGCAGCGTGACCTGGGCGAGGGCTGGCATGTGATTGAGGAGGGGCTCAACGGCCGCACGACGGTGCGCGACGATATGTGCCACCTGGACACTAACCTCAACGGCATTCGCGCGCTTCCGATGCTGCTCGAGGCCCATAAGCCGCTGGACGCCATTGTAATCATGCTGGGCACCAACGACTGCAAGACGGTCTTTAACGTGACGGCTTCCGATATAGCCCGTGGCGCCATGGCGCTGATTCGCGCCGTCCGCGCGTTTTCGTGGACCGACGCTGCGCCTTGTCCGCGCATTCTGCTGATGGCTCCCATCAAGATCAAGCCGCAAATCGCCGATGTGTATATGACCGATTTTGACGAGCATTCCGTCGAGGCCTCGGAGCATTTTGCCGAGTACTACGCGCACGTAGCCGAGCAGTTTGGCTGCGACTTTTTGAATGCCGCCGACTTTGCCGAGCCGGGCGATATCGACTATCTGCATATGATGCCCGAAAGCCACGAGAGCTTGGGACATGCCGTGGCAGCCAAACTCCAAGAGATGCTCGGTGAGTAGCGCAGCCCCAAACCACCACAAAGGGGACAGGCACTTTTGTGGTGGTTTTGCCCGGGTAAACGAGCGGCTTGGCTGCCACATGGGCATGGATGAGCTCATTGACCTGTTTGCCGAGGGGGATGAGCTTGTCTCAAATACCGCTTTTGAGGAGCTGGAGCTCGCCTATGACGTGGCGAACGGTGCGACCTTTGACGGCATCGTGTTCCGCTCCTGCGTATTCGATGGCGTCGACTGGAGTGGTTCGACGTTTCGTGACGTCGTATTTCGCGGTTGTCGCTTTATCCGCTGCAATATGGAAGGCTGCTGGCTCAACCGATGCGACTTTGTTGATTGCTCGGCGCCGGGGCTCAACTTGGTCAAGGCGCGCCTGTCGAACGTTTCGTTTGCATCATGCGACCTGAGCTACGCGAACCTTTCGGAGGGACGCATTGGCCCCATCACGGCGTGCGATGTGCGCCTGACCGAGGCGGCGCTCCAGGGGGCCAAGTTGGGGCAGCTGCGCCTGGATAGCTGCGACCTGACGCGAGTTGATGTGTTCAAGACACCGCTATGTGGTGTTGATGTATCGCGCTGCACGTTTGAGGCTCCCGTTGTTTCGGGTGACTACCGTGAGTTGCGTGGCCTGACAGTCAATGCCGAACAAGCGCTCGCACTTTCGGGCTTGCTCGGCATCCAACTCGCAGACGATTGGCCGTAACAAGAAAAACCACCACAAAGGTGCCTGTCCCCTTTGTGGTGGTTTTGCTGCAGGGCTAGTAATTCCACATGTGGTTGACGGGGCCGGAACCTTTGCCCATGTCAAAGCCGGCGGCGAGGGCGCCCGTTAGGTAGGCCTTGCCGGCGTTGACGGCGTCGGCAAGATCCATGCCCTGGGCCAGCGCGCAGGCGATAGCGGACGAGAGCGTGCAGCCGGTGCCATGCGTGTTGCCGGTCTCGATGCGCTTGTGACGGAACCATGTGGTGAGCGGATCGCCCAGGTGGTTGCCCTCGTCATCGAGCGGCGCGGGCTCCGCCAGCACGTCGTTGGCCTCGTTGACAAGATGTCCGCCTTTAACCAAAGACGCGCATCCAAAGCGGCGGGTGAGGAGCATGGCGGCATTTTGCTGCGTGCGCTCGGAATCGACCTCGTAGTCGAGCAGTGCCATGGCCTCGGGGATATTGGGTGTGATGACGGTCGCCAACGGGAACAGGCGACGCGTGAGCGCCTCGGCCGCGTCCTCGGCAATGAGTCGAGCGCCCGAGGTGGCTACCATGACGGGGTCCACGACCACGTTCGTTGCGTTCCAGGCGCTCAAGCGGTCGGCGATGACTTCGATAATCTCGACAGAAGAAACCATGCCGATCTTGACGGCGCTCGGGCGGATGTCGTCAAAGACGGCGTCGATCTGCGCGGCGACGATATCTGGCGAGATATTCTGCACGGCGGTGATGCCCAGGGTGTTTTGTGCCGTGATGGCGGTTATGGCCGTCTCGGCATACAGACGGTGCGCCGTAATGGTCTTGATGTCGGCCTGAATGCCGGCGCCACCGCTGGAATCGGATCCTGCGATGGACAGGACGGCAGGTACCTTGCTGCGATCCATGTTCGCTCCCTTGTTCGGTCGGAATCAAATGGGTCTTTAAGCTAGCATTATAAAGATGCCCGGGCCGACTCTATGTCGAACCCGGGCGGGCGGTGCAATCTTTACGCAAATGCAAGAAAATGTTCACACGTCAACAACGGTCGACGTCGCGGTGCTTCCAAAAGCAATCGTGGCGACGAGTTAGTCCTCCATGCCGAGGTCGATCGTCGTGCCTTCGAACACCTTGTTGACAGTGCGAACGGCGCACATCTTGCCGCACATGGTGCAGGTGCCCTCGGTGGCGGCGGGGGATTCCTCGTAGCGCTTCTTGCCGGTGACCGGGTCGAGGGCGCACTTCCACATGGCGTCCCAGTCGAGCTTGCGGCGTGCCTGACCCATCCTGTCGTCCATGTCACGGGCGTGCGGTACCTTCTTGGCGATGTCGGCGGCGTGTGCGGCAATCTTGGTGGCCATGAGGCCATCGAGCACATCCTGAGCGTTGGGCAGGCACAGGTGCTCGGCCGGCGTCACGTAGCACAAAAAGTCGGCACCCGAGCTCGCGGAGATGGCGCCACCAATGGCGGCGGTGATGTGGTCGTAGCCCACGCCGATATCGGTCACCAGCGGCCCCAGCACATAGAACGGGGCGTTGTGGCACAGGCGCTTCTGCAGCTTCATGTTGGCGGCGATCTCGTCGAGCGCCATGTGACCCGGACCCTCGACCATGACCTGGACGCCGGCGGCCCAGGCGCGCTTGCACAGCTTGCCCAGCTCGATCATCTCGGCGGTCTCGGTTGCGTCGTTGGAGTCGTAGAGACAGCCCGGGCGGCAGGAGTCGCCGAGCGAAATCGTCACGTCGTACTCGTGGCAGATCTCGAGCACCTCGTCGTAGAACTCGTAGAAGGGGTTCTCGTTACCGGTGACCTCCATCCAACCAAACAGCAGCGAGCCGCCGCGGCTGACGATGTTCATGAGGCGGCCAGTCTCCTTAAAGGTCTTGATGACCGACTTGTTGATGCCGCAGTGGATGGTCATAAAGTCCACGCCGTCCTCGGCATGCGCGCGCACGACCTCGAGCAGATCGTCCTTGGTCAGCTTGACCAGCGGCTTTTCCATGTAGCCGATGGCATCGTACATGGGGACGGTGCCCACCATGAGCGGTGTCTCGTCGATGAGCTGCTGGCGGAACTGGCGCGTCTTGCCCGAGTTGGAGAGGTCCATGATGGCGTCGGCGCCAAAGTCCTCGGCGATCTTGACCTTCTTCCACTCCTCGGCGGCATCGGCCTTATCGCCCGAGATGCCCAGGTTGACGTTGACCTTGGTGGACAGGCCCTCACCGACGCCAAAGGCGCGCAAGCCTTTTTTGATATGCACGATGTTGGCGGGGATGGCGATGCGGCCGTCGGCCACGCGCTCGCGGATGTACTCGGGGTCGCGATGCTCGCGCTCGGCGACTTCTTTCATCTGCGGCGTGATTTGCCCGGCGCGGGCGAAGTCGATTTGCGTGACGAGCTTGGGCTCGGTCTGTGTGCTCATTGGCACGGCTCCCTTCGTTGGCATTACCCATATCAGGTTTGCGGGTCAGGGCGGGCGCGCCCAATCTCAGCCTGCCGTCTTGTCCTGCAAGCTCCCCGTTATGTCATGGGCTCAAGTATAGCCTGAATGGGTACGATTGGGCCAACGAGTGTGCTTGCGGGGAGGCGAACATGGAAGACAAGCATCTATATCGAGAGACGCAATGGGATGTATCGGCCGAGGAAAGCCGTGCGCACCATGGCCTTGTCGCGATTGGTTTTGCGGTGCTTGCCGTGCTGGTGATTGCCTTTTGTATCTGGACGTTTGGTGGTCGCGGCGGCGCTGCATGGGAGTTCGAGGCTGATGATAGCCTACCGATTATGACGGTGAGGAGTACTGGCGGTAATGCCAATACGCTCGCCGTTCCGGGCGACTATTGGTATCCGTACGATGGATTTGTCCAGCTGCAGCTGAGCGGTGGTTCCATTCCTGGTGAAGAGATCGAGCGCGTGACCTTCGATGCGGCGCTTAAGACGCTGTTGGTCGAGCTCAAAGATCAAGGGGATGTGCCCACGACGATGGATATCGCGCTGACGGAATGGCGCCTGGAGCCCCCGTCGAGCGTCAAAGTGTCCGAGGTGGAGCACGTCAAGATTACCTATCAGGACGGCTCGACAAATGAAATTGCCAAAGCCGACGGCTTGGCGGAATAGACGCCGTGCCGAGGTAGCACATTCAAAGTAGCGGTGGTCCTACAAGGCCTGTTCGTTCAGGAAGACCAAAGTGTTTTTATTTGAAAGTTCGGGAAAGTGACGATAACCAACGTCGAACGCGGTGAGCCCGCTTACATCCTCGAGCTTGTTTTCTGCCATCCACCGCACCATGGAGCCGCGCGCCTTTTTGCTGGCGGTCGACCGTTGGATGGGCTTCCCGTTGCGGATACCCTCGCCAAAGAGGCATGTGACGGCCGTGGCGTCGCCCGCGAGGTGGGGCAGAACGGCTTTGGCATACTCTACGCTGGCGAGGTTGACGATCGTGGTGTTTGAGTCCGCCGGGGCGATAGCCCGCGCGAGCTTGTCGCTCCAAAACGCGTAGAGGTCTCGGGCATCGTCAACGGCGAGCTTCGCGCCCATCTCCAGCCGATACGGTTCGACGGCATGAAAGGGACGAACGCACCCGTAGAGGCCGGAGAGGATCCATAGATGGTCTTGTAGCCATGCGAGCTGCGCGGAATCCATCACCTCGGGCGCCATGCTCTGGTATTGAATGCCGTGATAGGACATGACGGCAGGGGAGAGGTGACGGGCGAGTTCGGGATTGTCGAGATTGCCGTTTTTCAGGATGGGCCCGAACTCATGCAGGGTGTTGAGGCAAGGCCCCAGCAGTTTGTCACTCACGTTCCATAGCGCTTGCAGGCCGCCGCTGCCTTCATTTCGTTCGATATCTAGCAGTGCGCGGTGGAGGCGAGCCGTCTCGTGCGCAAAAGGTGGAATGCCCAGGACTTCAAAAGCATCTTGGGCCGCGCGCATCTGCTTGGCGGGCGAAATGATGACCTGCAGCATGGACTCTCCTCTGCAAAAAGGAAGTTGCGGTGGAATACAGTCTGTTTGGGCCGTTTATGGGCCAGTTTAGTCCGTAATTTCACCGCAACTGATGAAGGGCTGGTTAGGCGCGCTCGATGAAGGCCTTGTAGCCGCGATAGGCCTCGTAGATATCGGCCTTGTTGGCGACCTCCCACAGGGCGTGCATGGACAGGACGGCAACGCCGGAGTCGATGACGTTCATGCCATACTCGGCCATGATGTAGGCGATGGTGCCGCCGCCGCCCGCGTTGACGCGGCCGAGCTCGCAGGTCTGGAAGTCCACGCCGGCCTCGTCCATGATGTCGCGGACGAGGGCCACATACTCGGCGTCGGCATCGTTGGAGCCGCCCTTGCCACGGCTGCCCGTGTATTTGTTAAAGCACAGGCCGCGACCCATAAAGGCGGCGTTCTTGGTCTCGAACTTGCCGGCGTAGCCCGGGTCAAAGCCGGCGGACACGTCAGAGGAGAGCATGCGGCTGCGGGCGAGTGCGCGGCGCAGGGCCAGCGGGCTGCTCTCGCCGGCGAGCGTCATGATCTCGGCGACGGTGTTCTCGAAGAAACGGCTCGTCATGCCGGTGGCGCCCACGGAGCCGATCTCCTCCTTGTCGACGATGAGCGTGATGCTCGTACGCTCGACGTCTGCCACGTTGATCTGGGCGAGCATGGAGGGGTAGGCGCAGACACGGTCGTCGTGGCCATAGCCCAAGATCATGGAGCGGTCGAGACCCATGTCGCGGGCGGGGCCGGCGGGCACGGCCTCGATCTCGGCGGAGAGGAAGTCCTCCTCCTCGACGTCGTACTGTTCCTTGAGGATATCCAGGAACATCTGCTTGACGGGCTCCTTGGGGGCGTCCTTGTCGTCCTCGTCAAACTTGACGGGGCGGCCGCCCACGATCACGTCGAGGATCTCGGCGTCGACGGCGTCCTTGGCCGGCTTGGACATCTGCTCGCTCGAGAGGTGGATCAGCAGGTCGGAGATGGTAAAGACCGGGTCGTCTGCCTTGTCGCCGATGTTGATGTCGACGGTGGTGCCGTCCTTTTTGCAGATGACGCCCACAAGCGCGAGCGGGGAGGCCACCCAGTGGTAGCTCTTGACGCCGCCGTAGTAGTGCGTGTCGAGGTAGGCCATGTCGCCGGCCTCGAAGGCGGGATTCTGCTTGAGGTCCAGGCGCGGCGAGTCCACGTGGGCGCCCAGGATGTTAAAGCCCTGCTCGAGCGGGGCGGTGCCAAGGTTGACGAGCATAAGGTCCTTGCCGTGGTTGGCGGCGTACACCTTGTCGCCTGCCTTGAGCTCGCGGCCCTCGGCGATCGCGGTCTCCAGGTCGACGTAGCCCGCCTCCTCGGCCATCTTGATGCCGGCCTTAACGCACAGGCGCTCGGTCTTGTTCTCACCCAAAAACTGCTTATAGCCGCGGCAAAGCTCCTCGAGCTCCTCGATCTGCTGTGGCGTGTACTTTTTCCATGCGCAGGGACGCTCCATGACGCAGGCTCCTTTCGGATCGATCGTGCTGGTTGATGTACCGTGAGCCATCGTATCACGCTCGGGCCCGCGACGGCAGGGAAGCCTGATGTGCGGTGGCCGTGGGGCGGGGAGCGTGTAAACTGGAGAGAGCAAACCGTGCCCAGCCCAAAGCGAGGTATTCAATATGTCTGACAAGCGCCGTACCTTTGCCGTCATCGACGGCAACTCGCTCATGCACCGCGCCTTCCACGCCGTGCCGCCCACCATGAACGCGCCGGACGGTCGTCCCACCAACGCGATCTTTGGCTTTTTGAATATGTTCCTCAAGATGATCGATGCCTTTAACCCCGACGGTGTGGTCGTGGCATTTGATAAGGGCAAGCCGCGCGTGCGCATGGAGATGCTGCCGCAGTATAAGGCGCAACGCCCGCCCATGGACCCCGATCTGAATGCGCAGTTTCCGATGATCAAGGAGCTGCTCACCGCGCTCAACGTGCCGATTCTGCAGTCCGAGGGCTGGGAAGGCGACGATATCCTGGGAACCATGGCGCGCCTGGGTGAAGAGGCCGGCTGCGACATGCTGCTGGTGACCGGCGACCGCGACATGTATCAACTCGTGACCGAGCACGTCAACGTGGTCTCGACCCGCAAGGGCCTGTCCGACGTGGCGATCATGACGCCCGAGAGCGTGGACGACCTGTATCACGGCATTACGCCGGCGCTCGTGCCCGATTTTTACGGTCTAAAGGGCGATACGTCGGACAACATTCCCGGCGTACCGGGCATCGGCCCCAAAAAGGCGAGCGCGCTCATCGCACAGTACGGCAGCTTGGACGAGGTCATCGCGCATGCCGACGAGGTCAAGGGCAAGATGGGCGAGAACCTGCGTGCGCACATCGACGATGCGCTGCTGAGCCGCAAGGTCGCAACCATTCGCACCGATGCGCCCGTCGAGCTCGACTTTGACGAAACGTCCTTCCCGGCGTTTTCTGCCGACGAAGTGTCCGCGGCGCTGGGCACGCTTGGTATCACCGCCATGCAGAACCGTTTCTTGGCGCTGATCGGCGGCGAGGGCGGGGCTGCTGCTGCCTCCAGTGTGTTTGAGATACCTGCGATGGTTCGCGCAGCCGCCGGCGATGCCGACGCGCTTGGTGCCGTTGCGGCTGAGGTTTCCCGCGCGATTGATGCCGGCGAGTGGGTCGCCGCCGTGGTGGACGACGACAAGGAAGAGGGCGCGCTCTTTGGACTGACGCGCACGCTGTGGTTGGCGACGTCCAAGGGCCTGTTCGCGCTCGAGGAGGGCGACGGCGGTACCACTGCCGTAGTCGATGGCTTCAACTTCGCCCACGGCGTGATTGCCGGCGTGCTTGCGCGCCTGTTTGTGGAGGGCCGCGTGGCGAGCCCGGATATGAAGGCGTTGTTGCACGAGCTTTCGCCCATCGATTCTTCTGAACTCGAGCTCATGGATCCGCTCGCTACCGATTCCACGCGTATCTTCGATACCGTGGTCGCTGCCTATCTGCTGGATTCCGATCGCTCCGAGTTCGATGAGGCATATCTGGCCGATACGTATCTGCAGATGGCGCTGCCTGCGGCGCGCGGCGCAGAGGGTGCCGGCGAGGACGCTCCAGCGCCTGCCGCCCGTACTGCGGCTCTGACACTGGCGCTCGTGACGCCGTTGCGCGAGTGCATGGCCCGTGAGAATGCCGCCAACGTGTTCGATGGCATCGAGATGCCGCTCGTGCCGGTGCTTGCCAAGATGGAGCGCGCGGGCATGCTCGTGGATCCCGACCGCCTGCGTAATCTGTCCGAGGGCCTGGCGACCCAGATCACCGAGGTCGAGCGCAGCATTCGCGACCTGGCGGGTGACGAGACCTTTAATATTGGCAGTCCCATGCAGCTGTCGCATGTGCTCTTTGATGTGATGGGGCTTCCGACCAAGGGCCTCAAGAAGACTAAGCGCGGCTACTATTCGACCAACGCCAAGGTGTTGAGCGACCTTGCCCGCGACCACGAAATCGTGCGTCTGATCTTGGATTGGCGTGAAAAGTCCAAAATCAAGTCCACCTATCTGGATACGCTGGGCCCGCTGCGCCGTGGTGACGGTCGCGTGCACACCACGTACAACCAGACCATCACGGCAACGGGGCGTCTGTCCTCGAGCGACCCGAACCTGCAGAACATCCCGACGCGCTCGGAGCTGGGTCGTACCGTTAAGACGGCGTTTTCGGCAGGCGAGGGAAGCGTCTTTTTGGCGGTGGACTACTCGCAGATCGAGCTGCGTCTGCTGGCGCATCTCTCGGGTGACGAGCACTTGGTGCGCGCCTTTAACGAGGGCGAGGACTTTCATGCCGAGACGGCGGCGCGCGTGTTCGGCGTGCCGGTGTCCGAGGTAACGCCCGACCTGCGCAGTCGCGCCAAGGCCGTGAACTTTGGCATCGTGTATGGTCAGCAGGCCTACGGCCTGTCGCAGTCGCTGCATATCTCGATGGCCGAGGCGCGCGACATGATCGACCGCTACTACGAGGCCTACCCGGGCGTGCGCACGTTCCTCGACAACGTGGTGGCGCGCGCCAAGCAGACGGGCTACGCCGAGACCATGTACGGCCGCCGTCGTCATATTCCGGAGCTCAAGGCCAAAAATCCGCAACTCCGCGGCTTTGGCGAGCGCACGGCCATGAACCATCCCATGCAGGGCACCGCCGCCGACATCATCAAGATCGCCATGGCCCGCGTAAGCCGCCGCCTGGAAGAAGAGGGCTTTGCCGCCCACATGATCCTGCAAGTGCACGACGAACTGGACTTTGAGTGCCCCATCGACGAAGTCGAGCGCCTAACCACCATGGTCCGCGACGTCATGGAGCACGTAGTAGACCTCCGAGTACCGTTGATCGCCGAAGCCAGCACCGGCATAACCTGGGCCGACGCCAAATAGGGAAGCGCCCACAGTTCCAAAGTAACCAAACCAGAAGGGGGCTCCTTGCCAACAAGGAGCCCCCTTCATTCCAAAAAATCAGCCAAGTATCTAGACACTCAAGACACCATCTAGGCGGCAAGCAAGTAAACCTAGGACCTGGTCGGGCGGCGCGAATTAGTTTTTCGTAGATTCCGCACGAGCCGGAAAGCACTTAATGTGCTTTCCGAGCGAGCCCAGGACCTGACCGAACGAAAAACTAATCCGCGCCGCCCGGCCAGGCCCGACGAGCCACGTTACCGAGCCGCCAGGATGGCGTCGATGAGCGTCAGTACGCCCCCGTCGTTGTTGCTCGGAATGCGCCACTTGGCATGCGCGTTCATGTGCTCCTCGGCATTGTCCACGATAAAGCTGTGACCGACGCGCTCCAACATGGGGATGTCGTTGTACGTATCGCCTACGGCGGCAGCATCGGCAATATCGATGCCCAGGTGCTCGCACAGGTGCGCGACGCCGGCGCCCTTGTCGACGCCCAGGTTCATAAAGTCGATCCACTCGCGCCCGGCGTTGGTGACGTAGAGCTTGTCCGAGAACTCGGGGCTATAGGTCTCGCGGAAAGCGGGCTCGGCGTCGTAGCCGGGGAAGAAGACCGAAATCTTGTTGGACTCGAAATCGATGCCCTCAAAGCTATCGACGTAGTTGATTGTGTTGTAGTACACGCTGATCTCGTCGTGGTACTGATGGTCGCGGGCGAGCACATAGAACTCGTCGTAGCAGCACAGGACGGGCACGGCGCGCGGGTCCTCCGAGGCACGAGCGAGCACCTGCTGATACAACGCCACATCGATGTTGCTCTTATAGATATAGCTGCCGCGATAGATGACGCAGGCTCCGTTGTCGGGACAAAAAGCAAGGCGGTTCTTGATGCCCTCGAACATTTCCTCGAGTTTGGGGGCAGGGCGTCCGCTGGCGGGGCAGAACACGATGCCGGCGTCGGCGAGCTTGTCCAGGCGCTCATCAAGACCCTGCGGCAACACACGCTCGTCGGTGAGCAGCGTCTTGTCCATATCGACGGCGAGAATCTTAATGTTTCCGATATTGGTGTCCGATTCGTAAGTTTGCATAAAAGCGCGCCTTTCGTTTCGAAATTGTTTCAGACGTTATAACCATCAACCAGTAACCGAGCGTATTGTCGCAGGAACGGAGCGTATTTGCACTGCAATTCACAAACTAATGAAAAAACTTTTCAGAAATTTGAATTTGTCGCTTGTGCTGCTGGCACTTTAGCGTAATATAGCGACAATCGAAAACGGAGACGGAAATACAACCGCTTACCGAAGAAAAGGTACCGTTTACGATATAAGAATTGCGCCCGGCGATAGGTGAAAGGAGAGGCAGATGCAGTTCGTAAAGATCATCACCACTGCAGACAATGCCATCCGACGCCAGCGCGCAATTTCCCGACGACGATAACAATCGTCTCTGTTCGTATGGGGCGAAATGCCCCAACAGAGTCATTTTGAGGTCGTTGGGTTTTAGTACGACATAGACGCATGTTTCTGGGGCATGTTGTGCTGCTTTTTGCTATTTAACCTGATATTGCACGGTTTTTGACCTCGAAATGACTTGCAACTGACCGATGTTCTAACTAGCTACCAAGGGCGAAAGGAAACAGCCATGAGCAAGGAAAAAGTCGTTCTCGCATATTCCGGTGGTCTTGATACATCCGTATGTGTCAAGTGGCTTCAGGACGAGAAGAATCTCGATGTCGTTTGCGTCTGCGGCAACGTGGGCCAGGAGGAGACTGGCCTGGATGCCAAGAAGCAGAAGGCGCTTGACCTGGGCGTTCTCGATTGCCAGGTACTCGACCTGCGCGACGAGTTCTCCGATGAGTTCCTGACTAAGGCCATCGCTGCAAATTCCATGTACGAGAACAAGTATCCGCTGCTCTCCGCCCTGTCTCGCCCGCTGCTTGCCAAGAAGCTTGTCGAGGTCGCCCACGAGTTTGGCGCGACCTACGTCGCCCACGGCTGCACCGGTAAGGGTAACGACCAGGTTCGTTTTGAGGCTGCCGTCAAGGCCCTCGACCCCGAGCTCAAGGTTATCGCCCCGGTTCGCGAGTGGGATCTGAAGTGCCGTCCCGACGAGGTCGCCTATGCCCACGCCCACAACGTGCCGGTTCCCGAGGGTGCCAACGATAACCCCTATTCCATTGACGACAACCTGTGGGGTCGTGCCATTGAGTGCGGCCACCTGGAGGATCCCTGGAACGAGCCGCTCGACGACGCCTGGGTTATGACCAAGAATCCCGAGGACACGCCCGATACCCCGACTTACACCGAGATTGAGTTTGAGGCGGGCAAGCCCGTCGCCGTCGACGGCAAGAAGATGAAGCTCTCCGAGATCGTCATCGCCCTCAACAAGATTTCGGGCGACAACGGCTTTGGCCGTCTCGACCTGGTCGAGGATCGTCTGGTGGGCCTCAAGAGCCGCGAGTGCTACGAGGTTCCCGGCGCCCTGACGCTCATCACCGCCCACAAGGCACTCGAGGACATCTGCGTCGAGGGCGACCTGCTCAAGACCAAGATCAAACTCGAGCAGGATTGGGCCACCGCCGTGTACAACGGCCAGTGGTACAGCCCGCTCAAGAACGCGCTCGACGCCTTTATGGCCGACACCCAGAAATTCGTGACCGGCACCGTCCGCCTGAAGTTCTTTAAGGGCAACTGCCATGTCGTCGGCCGCAAGAGCCCGTTTAGCCTGTATGACTACGGTCTGGCTACCTACGACCGTGACACCACGTTTGACGAGAAGGCCAGCGCCGGCTTTATCGAGATCGATACGCTGTCGCTCAAGACGTGGGCTAAGGTCCAGGGTCCCAGCTCCGCTGCCGCCCAGGCCTAGCCTCCTTCCCTTGGTATCCGCGCGGCCCATCCGCGTGATACAAAACGGGCGCACGGGGTCCCTACCTTTCATTATGCTTGCTGACACTTCTTAACATCGGTGGCCCCTACGTTCCGCCCGCATATATGACGCCGCGCCTGCGGCTGAGTCCGAGCCCCGCCGGGGTTGTCCGGCGGGGCTCTTTCTATCAATTTGGCGGCTCTGTGCCTATATATCTGAGGAGTACCTACTATGTTTGACGCCATTGCATACGCTTTGCTTTCTCTTGCCCCCGAGTTCGACACCGCCAAGGTGGAGGAGGTCCCCATGAGCCTGAAGGCTTGGATTGACGGTTCGCAGGGCAACATTCGGAGGGAGTCCATGGGCGCCAAGTGCATGGTGCGTCACTTCTTCGCTATTTAGCTTGTCAGTCTCGCGTGCGGCGGGGGATGTGCAAAACTAGCAGTTGATAAATCGTTTTAACGGCGCTAAACGCAGCTCGCGGACATCGGCGCATTGGTATTTGATGAAAGGGGACGGTCCCATGGCTCTTTGGGGTGGTCGTTTTGAGACGGGCGTGGCGGAGGTCACGCAGGAGTTCGGTGCGTCGCTGCCGGTCGACAAGCATCTCTATAAGCAAGATATTGCCGGCTCCAAGGCACACGCCAAGATGCTGGCCGCTCAGGGCATCATTAGTGCCGAGGACGAGCAGGCGATTGCCGAGGGTCTGACCCAGATCGAGCAGGATATCGATGCCGGCAACTTCACCTTCGATATCAACGACGAGGACATCCATATGTCTATCGAGAGCGACCTGACACGTCGCATCGGCGAGGCGGGCAAGCGTCTGCACACCGGCCGTTCGCGCAACGACCAGGTGGCGACCGATACGCGCCTGGGTGTCAAGGCGTTGGCCAAGGAGCTCATGGAGGCCAATCTTGAGTTGCGCCATGTGCTGGTGGATGCGGCCAAGAAGTACGACAAGGTGATTCTGCCGGGTTACACGCACATGCAGCATGCTCAGCCCGTGCTGTTGTCACATCATCTGCTGGCGTATTCCTGGATGTTCGCGCGCGACTTTACGCGCCTGAAGGCCGCCTTTGATGCCGCCGACAACTGCCCGCTGGGTTCTGCCGCGCTTGCCGGTACAAGCTATCCGCTCGATCGTCAGATGACGGCTGCCGAACTTGGCTTTGCGGGCGTGATTCCCAACTCGCTCGATGCGGTTTCCGACCGCGATTTTCTGCTCGATTTGCATTATGCCGGCTCCGTCATGGCCATGCACCTGTCGCGTCTTTCCGAGGAGATCGTGCTGTGGTCGAGCTCCGAGTTCGGTTTCATCACGCTTTCCGACTCGTATTCCACCGGATCGTCCATCATGCCGCAGAAGAAGAACCCCGACTTTGCTGAGCTTATCCGCGGCAAGAGCGGCCGTGTGTATGGCAACCTGGTGCAGCTGCTCGTGACCATGAAGGGCCTGCCGCTCGCATATAACAAGGACTTGCAGGAGGACAAGGAGGGCGCGCTCGATACCGCCCATACGCTCATGCAGTGCCTGTCGGTTATGGCCGGCATGATTTCGACCTGGACCGTCAACGAGGGTGCCATGGCGCGCGAGTGCGGCGTGGGTCACCTTGCCGCCACCGACGTTGCCGATTACCTGGCCAAGCGTGGCCTGCCGTTCCGCGAGGCACATGCCGTGGTGGGCCATCTGGTCCTGATGTGTGAGAAGCGCGGCTGCAATCTTGAGGATCTGCCGTTTGAGGTGTTCCAGGAGGCAAGCCCGCTCTTTGAGCGCGATATTACCGAGTCGCTCGACATCCCGTCGATAGTTGCCGCGCGCACGACCGAGGGCGGCACCGCTCCTGCCGCCGTTGCCGTGCAGCTGCAGCGTGCCGAGGCACAACTCGTTGCCGACGAGGGTGTGTTTGGCTCGTTGACCAAGGTCGTCGAGATGGGCCATGGAGCTAATTAGCTTATTGGATGCGTCTGTCTGGTGCGTTCATCATATCTTGCCTTTACGGGTGCCCGCTACGGTGGGCGCCCGTTTTGTTATAGAGAAGGAAGGAGCTTGTCGAGAACTTTTGTAGGACATTTGCGCAGGTTGTGAAGGGGGTGCGTTCACGGGCGGCAATCGACCGTCCGTTCTGTTCGGTGCAGTTGGAAGTGGGGCGGATGGTACTCTAGTCGGGCTTCGGAACAGAAGTGACACATATGGAGCGCTTCAATAAATAATAACGCTTCAATAAACGGCTTTTTGTTTAACTGCAGCTAGAACTCTGTTACGATGCAGTCCAGGCGGGTGCCGGAATGGGACTTGGGCACGCGCGAACCTACTTGAAAGGCTACCTTATGGCTATCGAGAAGACCTTCATCATGATTAAGCCCGACGCCGTGCGCGATCGCAAGATCGGCGAGATCGTTGCTCGCATTGAGCGCAGCGGCCTTGTTATCGAGCGCATGGAGATGACCACGCTTGAGCGCGCCACCGTCGAGGAGCACTACGCCCATCTGGCCGACAAGCCCTTCTTTGGCGGTCTGTGCGATTTTATGACGAGCGGTCCGGTCGTCAAGATGGTCGTTTCCGGTCTCTCCGCTGTCTCCAAGATGCGCACCCTTATGGGCGCCACCAACCCGCTTGATGCTGCCCCCGGCACCATTCGCGGCGACTTTGCCGTCGATGTCAACGCCAACGTGATCCACGGCTCCGACTGCCTGGAGAACGCCGAGATCGAGATCAAGCGCTTTTTTGGCTAAACCAGCTTTGACTCCTTAAAGCTGTTAGCGTGTGGCTTGGGCGCCGCGGAACTCCATCCGCGGCGCTCTTTTTATATCAGTAGATTTCTAGGCATGTCCCGAAAATCTACAAAGGGGCCCGCCCGGATGTGTGTTCCGAGCGGGCCCCTTGCTGTTAGCTTGTGGCGCTGAGTAGTTTAGGCTTCGTCGACGATTTTAAGGCCGCGCGTCTGGTCGATCTCGTTGAGGAGATTGACGCGGCGCTCGTGACGGCCGCCCTCAAACTCGGCGTCGAGCCACTCGTCGACGATCATCTTGGCGAGCTCGGAGCCAACGACGCGGGCACCAAAGGCGAGCACATTGGTGTTGTTGTGCATGCGCGAGAGCTTGGCGCTGAAGGGCTCGGAGCACACGACGGCACGAACGCCCTCGACCTTGTTGGCGGCCAGGCTGATGCCGACGCCGGTACCGCAGATCAGGATACCCAGATCGACGTCACCGTTGGCAACTGCCTTGCCCACCTTGTAGCCGGCGATGGGGTAATCGAAGCTCTCGGAGGTGTCGGTGCCATAGTTCACGACTTCGTAGCCGCGCTCCTTCAGGTGCTCGGAAATGATGTTCTTGAGCCCTACGGCGGCGTGGTCGTTACCGATACCAATCTTCATGAGTGGTTCCTCTCTGGTCCGTGCGGCGGAATTGCTAAAGGTTTTACCGCGTTCGACTGCATGATAGCGCGACTTTTGCGTAAACACTCGGGCGTTTTTTGGTCAAACGCTTTAGCAAGCAGCAAGAATTTCTTCTCATGAATGAATGCCGTCAGATTGCGCTTGAATGCCGTCCGTCGGAAGCATGGTTGCGGTTTTTGATGCATTGTTATCAAATAAAAGAGCTAACTATTAGCGAGAGCCCAGTTCGTTATGTAAGCAGGAGATACCTATGCCTACCGATTCCATCCGCGATGCCGCGTTTTGCGATGTCTTGAACCGCGAGCTTGTCTGTGCGCTCGGCTGCACCGAGCCTATTGCCGTTGCCTATGCGGCGGCGCTGGCGAGCCAGACGCTCGGTTGCGAACCAGATCATATGGACGTTGCCTGCTCGGGCAACATCATCAAGAACGTTAAGAGCGTGACCGTGCCCAATTCGGGCGGTATGCACGGTATTGAAGCAGCGGCCGTACTGGGTGCCGTGGGCGGTGACGCCAAGAGCGCGCTCGAGGTGCTCGAGAGCGTTAACGACGAAGATCGTGCTCGCGTGGCCGAGCTCCTCCCCGATGCCGGCTACTGCGATGTGTCGCTTGTCGAGGGTGTACCCAACCTCTACATCAAGGTGACTGCCACAGCCGGGGGCCATACCGCGGTCGTCGAGATTACCGACCACCACACCAATGTCACGTGCCATACGCTCGACGGTATTCCGGTGTGTGGCAAGTCGGCGGGGGAGTGCGCCGCCTGCGCCGAGCGCGTCGTGGCCGAGCGTGCGGCGGATAAGGCCGACACGCCCATGTCGATCGAGTCCATCATCGACTTTATCGAGGGCGGCGACATCGAGGGCGCCCGCGCTGCCGTTGAGCGTCAGATTGAACTGAACGGCGCGATCAGTGCCGAGGGCCTCGCGCACGCTTGGGGCGCCGAGGTGGGCCGTACGCTGCTGGGCGCTCGTGCCGATGACGTCGCCTGCCGGGCCCGTGCCCGTGCGGCCGCCGGGTCCGACGCCCGCATGAACGGCTGTGCGCTGCCGGTCGCTATTGTGTGCGGTTCGGGCAATCAGGGCATTACCTGTGCCTTGCCCGTTATGGAGTATGCCGAGTACCTGCGCTGCGACAACGAGCGCCTGGTGCGCGCCGTGATGCTGTCCGATCTTATCGCCGTGCATATCAAAAGCTATATTGGTGCGCTCTCGGCGTTTTGCGGTGCTATTTGCGCCGCGTGCGGTGCCGGCGCCGCGATTACCTGGCTGTGCGGTGGCACGCGCGAGCAGATTGGCGCGACGGTCTCGAACACACTCGGTAATGTGGGCGGCATCGTGTGCGATGGCGCCAAGGCAAGCTGTGCCGCCAAGATCTCCGCTGCCGTTGATGCTGCAATTCTGGGTCACGATATGGCTATGCAGGGCCGCGGCTTCCGCGCCGGCGAGGGCCTGATCCAGGATACCGTCGAGCAGACAATCGCTAGCATGGGCTACGTGGGCCGCGTGGGCATGAAGGATACCGACGTCGAGATCCTCAACATCATGATCGGCAAGACTCGAGTTTGTTAGTTCATTGGTTCCGCCGTTCTGCCGAACGGCGGACCGGCCGACGCTGTAAGCCCGCCGGGGCGGCAATCTGCCTTTCAACTTCGGCGGCATGACCAGAAGGTCAATGCCGCCTCGTTTCAAGGCACCTTGCTCGCTCTGGCGGGTTTTCGCTGTCGTTGCCAAAACATCGGCGGTGCCGTTGCCGTGGGGGTACTCATTGGGGACGTACTTAAATGAGTGCCCGCAGAGTGAGAGTGGATAATCTCCCGTTTTTGGTCTGTTTGCGGGCTCAAAGTGGGAGATTATCCACTCTCGTCATTTGAGTGTCCAAAAATCCTCGCTCGGCGAACAGGCGGCACTTGGGGACGTTCCTTTTGTGCCGGCACCTGGGGACACTCCTTGCCGAATGTGGGCGCCGTCGGTTGCTACGCGACGGTGATGGCGACCTGGGCGTAGCGGCTGCAGGGGCGCTCGGCGCGTGTCTGCACGGTGAGGGTGAGCACGAAGCGATCGCCGGGCCGTGCGTCGGCGGGCACGACGAAAGTGGTGTCCGGCGTGCATTCTTGCCACAGCGACAGGTCTTGGGCGCCCGCATAGCTCGACGGGTCCACGGCGACATCCCAATGCGCATCGAAGCCCTTGTCGTCGGGGTCGACGATGGTCGCTGCAAGGGCGACGCGTTCGCCGGCTATAGCGCTGCGATCGGCCGCAGCTTCGACAACATGCGCCGGATGCAAGCAGGCTGCCGGATCATGGGCACACCATTGCGCGCGGGCGGCAAAGTCTTCCTGATAGGCGCGCAGGTAGGGATTGGGGTTGTCGTCTGCAGGCGTGCTGATGGCGGCAAAAACGGTGGGTGCGTCTGCATCGGGGCGCCCATCATGAAACATGCGGCCGAGTAGCGTATCGAAGTCGGGGTCGTCGATACCGCGCAGGCCAAACGGCAGCAGCGGAATATAGGTCATGCTGTCGCCTTCGGCCATAAAGTCGCCGCGCTCAAACTGCATCGCGGGCATGCCCTCCAGGCCCCAATCCAGACGGGCATGCTTGCCAAACTGAAAGCGCTCGGGCTCGTTTTCGTAGACCTTGCCATCGCCATAGAGCATATAGCGCGCCATGAGGGGGCCGTTTCCCTGCGTGAGATTCTGCTCGGGCCAAGGGGCCTTAAATAGCGGCAGCGTATCGGGCTGAGCCGTCTTGGCGTCGATATAGCCGCCGTACCTATAGGGCACGCGCCAAAAGACGAGCTCGGGAAAGATTTCGCGTCCATGGTCGAGCCATGAGTTGTCCTGCCCTACGCCATCGGCAACACCCATCACGCGCACCTTCTGATGGACCCTCTGCTGCACGGCGGGCCACTCGGGTGTGTTCTGCCATTGTTCGGCGATGGACATGAGGGCGCGAACGATAGTGTTCATACCGCCCCAGGAAAGGAGCCACAGCGCGCGGGGGTCATCATCCATGATGGCGTTGGCGATGACGCGCGAACCGGGCGTTTCCTCGCGTACGTCGCCCTCAAAGGCGGCGTTGCCCATATAGGTGCGCTCGATCATCTGAGCGGGCGTGGGGAAGGACGGCTCGCCGGCGGCAGCGGCATTGGCCTGCAGCTGCGGCCAGGCCTGGGCATACTCGTTGCTCCACAGGCTTTCGATCCAACCCTTGGGGAATGGGCGGTACTCCATGAGCGAGCCAGCTTCGGGGTCGGGCTCGTGCGGAACGACGTCCCAGGTATAGGAGCGCACGCCTTTGGTCCGCCAATGCGCATTCACCTCGCCCAGCGTATGGACGCCGTCGCCAAGAAAGTGATACTGCGAAGCCGTGTACACCACAGCCTGCACATCGAGCACATTGAGATACAGAGCCAAATGAACCAAAGAGTTCATATCATCGACTTCCATATCGGTAGTAACAATCACCCGAGTCAAATCATGAGACATAAGAACAGCTCCAACCAAGAATCTTTCAGCCAGTTACGCGCAAGGCAAGACGGGACCCACGCCCCCATCGCCACCGACCCGGCGGCCCACCGGAAGCGCCCGGCCAGCGTTTCGAACAACGTTAACTTAGGGGGTCCTGACCTTTAGTTTTGTAAACATTCCGCAGCGCGGGCCCGTTTATCCGATGCTCCGGAGGAGCAGGATGAACGGGCCCATGCGCGAGGACGTTTACAAAACTAAAGGTCAGGACCCCCGATGGGATGGCTATCTCGAAACCCTGGCCGACCACTCCCAGCAGCCCACCGGCTCGCCGTCGATGAGTACGTTGCCCCCGTCGAAGTCTTGATAACACAGGTCGTTGAACTGGTGGATCCACACGCCGTGGTTGAACGTCTTTTTGGCCGAGCCGTCGGCCTCGCGATACACGCCGGTCAGGTCCTCGACATGGCTAAAGTAGGTGAGGTGCACGTCGGCACCCGCCTCGCGCAAGCGGGCGAACAGCGGCAGTACCGTCTCCTGCGGGCACACGAGCTCGTCGCCCTTGGAGTGCGTAAACCACAGCGGCGTCTTGGTGAGCGCGGCCACATCCTCGTCCGTGGCGTTGTACCACGGGGCGCAGCAGGGAAGGCCCACAGCGAAGAAATCGGGATAGTCGGCGCACAGACGCAGGGTCATAAAGCCGCCGTTGGAAAGACCGGCGACCACGATGCGGTCGGTGTCGATACGGTCGGCGTGCTCGGCGACAAACTCGTCGATGAGCGCCTTGAGCACGGGGGAGTAGATGCTCTGGTTGGAGCGACCAAGTTGCTCGACGCCGTTGTCCATCCAAAACGTGGGCGATTGCGGCACGAGCACCCAGGCAAAGCCGCCAAAGTAGCGCTGGATCTGCTTTTGCGAGAGCGCCGTCACGCGGTTGCCGATATAGGCGCGCGTGGCGCCCTCGCCCTGCGTGTCGCCCTTGCCCTCGCCAGCGCCGTGCAGGTACACGATCAGCGGCGCCTTTTCAACGGCGGGCGTGTCCTGAGGCGCAAACGGGTTGAAGAGCGCGGAGTCAGCGGAATCAAAGCTCGGCTCAAAATAGCCATACTCGAGTGCGATGCCGTCGACGGCGGTCTTTTGCACGGCGTTGCTCCAGCCTTTGAGCGCGGGGCAGATATCGCCACGGCAGGTGTCGAAGACGAGCCCCACGGTGGGGTCGTCGCCGTCGTTGCCGGGAAGAGCCGCGAGCTGCGTGATGCGCATCTGGTCGTCGAGCATGCGCGAGCCCATGACGCCGCCTTCGATCTTTTTGGTCAGGCGCTGCTCGGCGACCTCAAGCGCCGCATGGGTGCTTACGGCGAGTTTGCGCCCGTTCTCGTCACACGGATATGCGGCGAGAACGTCGATGTAGCCCACGGAGGGCGCGGCATGGTCGGCACCGCGCTCCTTGCGCATCAGGACCTCGCCCGTGCGCTCGTGACGCTCTGCATATATATGGAAGGTGTTCGCGTCGATATCGTTGGCGCGTACGGTGCAGGGCAGGTCGAGTACGACCTTGCTGATCCAGGGGCCAAAGTCGCCCAAGGTGGTGACGGTTGCGTAGGTACACGATTTGAGTTCCATAAGCTGCTCTAAACATAATCGGCAATACAATCTAAACATGTTTAGTTTAATCCAGAATTGTAGAACAAGCAGCTGAACTCGGTAAACGGCAAAAGTGAACGCGCAATCAACAGCTAAACACATATTTACTAACGTCTAGCATGGCTTTTGTTAATGAGTTAACAGGCTATAGAGGTGTTCATCAAAGTAAAAGCCCACGTAATTAGCCAAATACCAATACGGAACCAAATAGACGCTCTTCTGCTGTTCAAATACGTTCACCCCCGATTTTCTACCGTTCACCGGACTCCAGACGGCAAAATTGCCACAAATCAGACACTCCGTGTAAACTAAAGCCAGTAAACGTTCAGTAAACACATTGTTTACGACAGCGTATCCAAGGGTCCGGTAACCGTAAGGGGTTATAGTCGCCGGGCCAAAGGCGTGCCTATGCCCAAGCGGGTAGGCACACGACGATATGGGGAGGGGTCCCATGGCAGTAGATAACAAGCAGATTGCCACCGATGTCCTCGAGCTCGTGGGCGGCGCGGAGAACGTTACCGTCGCCACCAACTGCATGACGCGCCTGCGTCTGACGCTCAAGGACAACAGCAAGGCCGACGTGGAGAAGATCAAGAAGGTCAAGGGTGTTCTGGGTTGCCAGTTCGTCGGCAGCCAGCTCCAGGTCATCATCGGCCAGAACGTGCCCAAGGTGCTCGCCGAGTTCGTCGCCATCTCCGGCGTCAAGCAGGGTGCCGCCGTTGACGAGAACCTCGATGCTCCCAAGGAGAAGTTCGAGCTCAAGAACCTGCCCAACATCATCCTCGACTACCTGTCCGGCTCCATGACCCAGCTCATCCCGCTGCTCATGGCCGGCGGTCTGTTCCGCACCATCGCGGCCGTCCTCGGCCCCACCATGCTCGGCGTCCTCTCCGATACCGACCCGACCTATACGTTCCTCTACACCACGCTGTATGAGGCAACGTTCACGTTTATCCCCATCTACTTGGGCTATGCCGCAGCTAAGAAGCTCGGCGCCAGCCCCGTCCTCGGCATGCTCCTCGGCGGTGCCCTTATGGCCCCGTCCGTGGTGAGCGTCGCAACCCAGGACGGTGGCGGCATCATTTCGGTCTACGGCATCCAGATCGCCGCGGCCAACTATCAGCAGTCCGTCCTGCCGATCATCCTTTCGGTGCCGGTGCTCTACTTTGTCGAGAAGTTCTTTAAGAAGGTCATGCCCGACGTACTCTCCACGGTCTTCACGCCGTTCTGCACCATGATCGTCACGATCCCCATCGCCTTCATCGTTCTCGCCCCGATCGGCAACGAGATCGGCAACCTCATCGCCAACGCCCTGTTTGGTCTGGCTGACCTCGGCGGCATCGGTATCCTGATCGTCATGGCCATCCTCGGCGCCTTCTGGCAACTCTTCGTGGTCTGCGGCATGCACATGCCCATCGGCCTGCTCGCTCAGGTTCAGATCATCGCTGCCGGCTACGATCCGTTCGTTTTCGTTTCCACCAACTGCGCCATGGCCGCCGTCTGGGGCTGCGCCTTCGGTGCCTTCCTCAAGATGAAGAACCCCGACGAGAAGGGTCTTGCCCTGGGTTACGTCATCTCCGCCATCGCCGGCGGCGTCACCGAGCCCGCGCTCTTCGGTATCCTCATGCGCTTCCGTCGCACCATGCTCGGTATGTTCATCGGCGGTGCCATCGGCGCTGTGTTCTCCGGCCTCATGGGTGTCACTTATTACCTCGCGGGCGGTGCCGCAAACTTCCTGGTCTTCACCAACTACCTGCAGGGTGGCCAGATGAACACCGTCTGGGCTATCGTCGGTATGGCAATCTCCTTTGTCATCGCCGCCGCCGTGGTCTACGTGACCGGCTTCTCCAAGAAGGAGCTCGCCGAGATGGAGGCCTAAGGCCAAGCCATTCGGTCGCATATGACCTTACCTACACGACAGGGCCCCGTCAGGCGCAAGCCCGGCGGGGCCCTTCTTGCAAGGTAGACTGATGGGGATGGGCATGCTTTGCCCGCAAGGATGTGCCGGGCGGCGGGGTCTTTGCGTAAGGTTACCGCGAAAGCCCTAGCGGTTCGCAATTCCGTTATCAAGCGAAAGGACATGCAGATGAGTCTAGGAAAGCTGACCGTCAACGGTCGCCAGGATGGCTTTCTGTGCGATGGCAAACCGTTCTTTTGGTTTGCCGATACGTGCTGGAGCGCATTTACGAGTATTACCGAGGACGACTGGGACTACTACCTGACCCGCCGTGCCGAGCAGGGCATGAATGTGCTTCAGATTAACACCCTGCCGCAGTGGGATCGCTGTCTGCCCGACCTGGGCATCTGGCCCTATGCGAGCGAGGATGGCGTGCACTTTGACTGGAGCGCGCCCAACCAGGAGTACTGGGACCGCGCCCGCCGCATGTGCCGGGCGGCCGTGGAGCACGGCATTCGCCCGGCGCTCGTGCTCATGTGGTGCAACTACGTGCCCGGTACCTGGGGTGCCAAGATCGCCGAGCGTTGCGGCGTCGAGGTCATGCCGCGCGAGGAGGTGCGTGCCCACGTTGCCCGCGTGGTCGACAACCTGGGTGAGTACGATCCCGTCTACGTGGTGACGGGCGACACCGATTTTGCGGACGACGAGGCCATCGCCTATTACGAGGACGCGCTCGACGAGGTCGTCAAGCGTGCGCCCGAGGCCCTGCGCACCATGCACATCAACCGCGCCAACCGCACCATACCGGCGCAGTATCTGGACCGCCTGGACTTTTACATGTTCCAGCCCGGCCACAACTACGAAGGTCAGCCCGAGGCTTGGCGCTTGCCGCAGGACTTTATCGCCAACTACCCTAAAAAGCCGATGGTCAACTCCGAGCCCTGCTACGAGCAGATGGGCGCGAGCCGCAACGTGTACTGGCGTTTCACCGCGCAGGATTGCCGCGCGAGCGTGTGGTCGAGCATTCTGGCCGGTGCTTCGGCGGGCATTACCTACGGCGCGCACGGTGTTTGGAACTGGCAGACGTCGCGCAGCCAGGGTTCGGTCCTGGGCGAGGGCTTTGACATGCCGTTCCGCTGGCAGGAGTGCCTGCAGTTTGCGGGCGTGTGGGACTTTGGCCTGATCGAGCACGTGCTGCGCGGCCTGGGCGCCACGAGTGCGGACAGTGCGGCGGCCGTGGAGCCCGCCCAGGAGCTGCTCGACGACGCACGCGAGGCCATCCGCGTGGCGCGTGTGGGCGAGCGCGTGGTGGTCTATCTGCCCAGGACCACGTCTGTGAAGCTCAAGCTCGAGGGCGGCGCTGCAGCCTGGAGCGCGGTGGCGTTTGACCTGGAGACCAAGCGCGTGGCAAACCTGCCGGTCGCGGGTATCGAAGACGGCATCCGCGTGGCCCAGCATCCCTTCGAGCACGACGCGCTCCTGGTGGTGTCGACTGCTCGGTAGCGCGCAGCTCCAACATAGTCGTTGGGGACGTTCTTGTTTGACTAGTCGTTTAAGAACGTCCCCAATGACTACTCATAGAATGAGAGTGGACAATCTCCCGTTTTTGGCCTGTTTGGGGGCTCAAAGTGGGAGATTATCCACTCTCGTGATTCGGGTGTCCAAAAATCCTCGCTCGGTCTATTTGAGTCCCGGGAGGCGGGTGTAGGGAAACGAGCGCTCGAGGAACTCGGCGCAACGGGCGTAATCTTTGGCAAAGTAGCTGCTATAGAGCGAATCGAGCACGTATTGCACAGCGATGTGGCTGGCGAACTGCGTGATGCGGTGCGTCATGCTCTCGTGGTCGCTCACCGTGAGATAGGCGGCAAAGCCGGGGTGAATGCGGGCACAGTATGGCGTGCCGATGACTATGACCGGGACATTCCGACTGCTGAGAATTGGCAAAATATCCTTGAGGTTGGGGGCAAGGCCGCTGTAGGAGATGACGATTGCAGCATGGTCGGGGCCCGAGGCGAGCGCCGTGCGCACTTGGGCCTCGACATTGTCGTAGCACGTCGCGCTTTTGCCGGCAGAGAGCAGGCGATCGCGAAACATTCCCGCTGGATACAGGTTATGCGAGCCCGTGTAGATATCCACGGTGCCGGCGCGCAAGACGAGCTTGGCGGCGTAGTCGAGCTGTGCGGGGTCGAGTAGCTCTTGCGTTTCGGCCAATGTGGTCTGATAGAGGCTCTCCATGCGTTCCATTACCTGTGCGGGGGTGGAGGTGGCATCGAAGGGAAAGTCGATATCCACCTCGGGGGTGGAGTCTGCGCGCAAGGCTGCGCGCACCAGCTCGACCTTGAGCTCTTTAAAGCCCTCAAGGCCGAGCTTTTTGCAAAAGCGGTGGATGCTCGCGACGGAGACATTGGCCTGGCGCGCAAATTCCTTGATGGAGAGCCCGCGAACGTTCTCGCCCATGGCGAGAACCGTCTGCCCGAGCTGCTGCTCGGTGGGGGTGAGCCCCTTGTCTTGCATGATCTTTCGCTTGATGTCCATGCGGCTCCTATGCGTTCGTATCGCGATGTATCAATCATAGCGGTAAATAAAACGCCTAGAGCAAGCCGGGCGTTGTTGCGCGAGATTGTTAGCCGAGCACGCGGACGGGGCCGAGCGTGCCGCTGGGCTCGGAGGGTTCGGTGAGGGCGAACATGTCGGGGATGGCGTGGTCGAGGGTGTTGATCACATCGATTGTGAGCGTGTGCTCGCCGGCGGCAAGGGTGCCGAGCTCAAAGCGGTAGGGCGGACAGATGCGGCATCCCAGGTCCACACCGTCAAGCGTGACCGTGGCGGTCTCAAAGACCTCGCCCAGGTCGAGCGCGGCGCCGGCGAGGTTCTCAGCAACGACAAAGCTTACCTGATAGCGGAAGATGCCCGCTTTGCCGGGGAATTCGGCGCAGGAAAGATCGTGCAGGTCGTCAAGCTCGACGGCCTCGCCAAAGACCAGGTGCGTGGCATCGGCGCCGGGCGCGGCAAAGGAGACGTTCCAGGGGCCGTCAACGCGCGTGACCTCACGCTCGGCATCGGAGCCTCCGCGCTCGTCGGCAGCGGGCGCCTCGGCCCCGAGCACCACGATGCAGCTCTCGTAGGGCGCAAGCTCGAGCGCGCCATCAAAGGCGACGGGTGCGCTGCCGTTGAGCAGATCGAGGCGCACGCCTGCAACGGACGTGCCGTCGGCAAACGCAACCTGAGTGGAGATGCCCTGCTTGGGGTGCTCGTTGACGAGCATCAGATAGGTCTCGCCCGCGCGATCGTAGCGCAGGGCGCGCAGCCACGGCTGCGGCTCGGCGCTCGCCACGGTCTTCATGCCGGCTGTGGCGAGCGCGCTCGCAAGCTCGGAGGTAGCAACAACGCAAACGCCTGCAAGCTCGCGGGCCTCCACGGGGGCAAAGCCCTCACGGCCTGCAATATCGCCGTCGTAGCGCTTGCTCGGCAACTCATTCAGCGCATACACGGCAACGCCTGCGGCCGCGGCACGCACGGCAAAGTCGAGCACTGCCCCGCCGGCATATTCGGCTCTGGGCATGACCAGACAGCGGTACGCCTGACCGTTCACGCTAAAGCCGCTACCGTCTGTGGCAACCTCCACGGTATAGCGCTCGGTATCCTCAAATGCCTCTGCCGGCACAATGTCAAAGTCGATCTGCGCGCGCATAAGCTCGGCGGCGGCATGCTGCATAAAGTCCGCCTCGCCTGCCCACTCGGCATCGGCATGGTAGAGAAGCGCCACCGGAGTCGTTGCGCGCCCGCCCGAAAGCAGGCTCGAGGTGCGGTTCATATAGCTCATGAGCTTGCCGAAGTGCGCAAACTGGGGGTTCTGGCCATGCGCGTAGAAGTGCGGCGGGCAGTCCCAGTCGGGGAAGGCGGCCATGCTAAAGGCGTGCGGCACAAACCAGTTGACGCCGCGCACCAAAAAATGATCGGCGATCCACTTCATCTCGCGCAGGCCCTCGTGCCAGCCAAAGGCGCCAAAGACCTCGGCCATGCAGCGCCCCTGCTTTTTGGGGTCGAGGTGCGCCGCCGAGGAGCCCAGCTTGGGCAGCACGTAGTTGTAGAACTCCAGGTCCCACACGCCGCGGCCGTAGCTGTGAAGGCCACGGTCCATGCCGGGTACCAGCTGGTTGATCACGATGTCGACGCCCGCCATGTCCTGACCGCCCACGGCGCGGAAGTAGTGCCCGGCGCCCACGCCCAGGCGCGCGTGGCAGTCCTTGTCCTCGATAACGTGGCCGATGTACTGCACGCCGCGCGCGCGGCACCAGTCTCCGAGCTGGTCGCAGAAGCACTCCTTATAGAGGGTGCTCGCGATGTCCATGTACACGTGACGCGCGTGCGCGCCGGCCGGCTCGCGATCCCACAGGTGCGGGAGCTCGTCCAGATAGCGCTCGCCCAGCGCCGCGCGCAGGCGACGCTCGAGCTCGGCCGACCAAGGTAGGGGCGCGGTGGCCTTGCCGATGAGCGTGTCCGAGATGCCATCCGGGCCCGTGGTGCCCTTCTCGTTGGCAAACCCCGGCTCGTCCGAGAAAAAGCCCAGGATGGTCTTGCCAAACTCATCGCCCAGATGCTCAAAATGCGGCTCGTAGACGGCATCGATGAGCTGCGCCACCGAGGCGCGGTCGACCATGTTGATGTAGTCCTCGTTGTAGGAGGTCTTGCCGCTCGTGAACATCACGCACGCCTGCGTGATGCCGGCCGGTGCATCAAAGACCAGGCGGCAGGGCTTGCCGTCTGCATCTTCGATTATGCGGTGCTCGACCTCGACGGCGTGCCCTTCCTGCATAAACGTCACGCCATAGAAGCGCTCCGTTTTGTCAAACATGTTGGTGAGCGCGATGCTCGCCTGCGGCGTGGGACCCACGATGTCGAGCGTGCGGTGTGTGAGCACGATTTTGTGGAGCTCGGGTGCGGCTTCCTTGACGGCGCCGTTGGCGTATCCGGTGGGGAAGTGCGCATCGTCCAGGATCCAGATCTTGAGGTCCAGCTGCTTGCACGTGTCAATCACAAAGCGCAGGTCGCGCCACCAGCCTTCGCCGCAAAAATCGGGGTGCGGGCGGCTCTCGAGGCAGACTTCGTGGATATCGGCGCCGGCGATCTTCTCCAGATACTCGGCAATGGTCTTATGGTCCTCGCCCTTCATCCACAAAAACGGAAGCACGTGGTTGTCGTAGGCACCCTTGAGCACCTGCTGGTAGTACGCGGACATGGATCCTCCTTGCGGGTCGATGTGGAACACCGTATGTTGCATGGCACCATTGTGGCGTGCGGGCGGCGGCGTGCTAATATCCAAATCACGACAGAATATGACCGAATCAACGATTGGCGTGGCCATGGAAATCTTGGAGCTCGAGCGTCTGCTGAGCGAGCTGAGCGCCAGCGAGAGGCGCTATAGGGACGAGGCTCCCTTCGACTGGTCGACCATGACCGAGCGCGTTGAAGTCGATGGACGGTCGGTGCGAAAGATTGGGCAGATTGGGGCGGAATATGCTCAGGCCGGAATGCCGGCTGGCCTGATGATCAGGAGAAACTCGCGCTTTAGCGCGGTGCCCGAGCATGTGCACGACTACGTCGAGATCAGCTATGTGTATCGCGGGCACTGCCCACAGACGGTGGCGGGGGAGGAGCTCGTGCTCGAGCGCAACGAGGTGCTGCTGCTCGACGCCGCCTGCCCGCACGCGGTGGCGGCGCTCGGCGAGGACGACATCATGCTGAGCATGACCGTTTCACGTGCATTTTTGCGCCGGAGCCTGGAGTCGAGCCTCTCGCGCGAGAGCGCGGTCTCGAGGTTTTTGTTCAACGCGCTCAACAGCGAGACCGACCATCGCGGGCACGTGCGCTTTCGTTGCGGCGAGAGCCGGCGCGTGTGGCGCTACATGCAGGAGATGCTCTGCGAGCTGTACGACCCGAGCCCCAACAGCCCCGAAATCGTCCTGCGTCTGTTTCAGCTGTTTTTGGCCGAGCTCATGGATTGTTACGAGCGCGAGCTGGTGCGCGGCGTGGCGGACGGTGCGGCAGGGCCCACTGCCCTGGTGACAGGAATGCTCGGCTATATCGATCGCGAGTTTGCCGCGTGCTCCCTCGAGGGGATGGCGGCAGCGTTTAGCTTGAGTCCAAATTATGCGACGGCCCTGCTCAAGCGCCATGTGGGCAAGACCTTTCGGCAGCTTGTGCAGGAGCGACGTCTGGTGTGCGCGGCGGAGCTCTTGCGCGGTGGCGCCACGGCCGAGGCGGCCGCGCATGCGGTGGGCTATGAAAACATGAGCTTCTTCTACCGTAAATTTCGCGACAAGTACGGCTGCACCCCCGCGGCATACCGCCGGTAGGCGCGGGGCGAATCGCCTTTGCTCTCTCGGTGTCAAAAAGTTTCAGCTGGAGCGGCGCTGCGGTGCGCCCCCGCGAAAAGAAGTGTCCAAATCGGCGCCTTCGCCTTGGCCCGGAGCGGCTCGGCGGCATACTCATCTCATCAGCAACACGCATGAGCGAGGAGGCACCTATGGGATTCCCCAAGGGATTTTTCTGGGGCGGCGCCACGGCCGCCAATCAGTTTGAGGGCGCTTGGAACGTTGACGGCCGCGGCGCTTCCGTCGACGACCATTTCTTGGGCGGCAGCTACAAGGAGCCGCGTCAGATTACGATCGACATCGATCCCGACCGCTTCTACCCCAACCATGACGGTATCGACTTCTACCATCACTATGAGCAGGACATCGCGCTGTTCGCCGAGATGGGCTTTACCATGTTCCGCATGTCCATCTCTTGGAGCCGCATCTTCCCCAACGGTGACGATGCCGAGCCCAACGAGGCCGGTCTCGCCTTCTACGATCGCGTCTTCGATTGCCTGCGTGCGCACAACATCGAGCCGCTCGTTACGCTTAGCCACTACGAGATGCCCTATCACCTGGTCGAGAAATACAACGGCTGGGCGAGCCGCGAGCTCATCGGCTTCTTTGAGAAGTACTGCCAGACCGTCTTCGACCGCTATCAGGACAAGGTCAAGTTCTGGCTCACCTTCAACGAGATCAACTGCGGCACCATGGACATAGGCGCCATGATGGAGACCGGTCTGATCCAGGGCTTCGAGGGTCCGGCAAGTGCCATCAAGACCACCGCTCAGCAGCGCTACCAGGCCCTGCATCATCAGTTTGTCGCCAGCGGCCGTGTTGTGCGCTACGCCCACGAGCACTATCCGCAGTTCAAGATGGGCAATATGGACGGCTTTACCCTGTCCTACGCCGCCACGTGCGATCCGGCCGACGTGTTCGCCACGCAGCAGCAGATGAATTCCATGAACTGGTACTGCTCCGACGTGCAGGTGCGCGGCAAGTACCCGTTCTATGCCAAGCGCTTCTGGGCCGAGAACGACGTCGAGCTCGTGATGGAGGACGGCGACCTGCAGGATATCGCCGACGGCAAGGTCGATTTCTACACCTTTAGCTACTACATGTCCGGCACCGTGAGCACCCACAAGGATCACGAAATGACCGAGGGCAACATGACCTTTGGCGGCAAGAACCCCTATCTGGAGTCCACCGACTGGGGCTGGCAGATCGATCCGCTGGGCCTGCGCATCGCCCTTAACGAGATTTACGCCCGCTACGAGATTCCGCTGATGGTGGTCGAGAACGGCATGGGCGCCTACGACGAGGTCGATCAGGACGGCTCGATCCACGACCCGTACCGCATCGCCTACCTTCAGAGCCATGTCAAGGCCATGGGCGAGGCCATCGAGGACGGCGTCGACCTGATCGGCTACACCTGGTGGGGCCCCATCGACCTGGTTTCTGCCGGCACCGGCGAGATGCGCAAGCGTTACGGCTTCATTCACGTCGATAAGTACGACGACGGCACCGGTACCTACGAGCGTCGCCGCAAGGACAGCTTCTTCGCCTACCAGAAGATCATCAAGTCCAACGGCACCGAGGGCCTGGAGTAGCTATGTTCCGGCGTTCTAACGAACGCCGGACCGGTCGACGCTGCGCGGCCATCTGATACGCTTTTGTGCATCTGGGGCTTATCGAGGGCTAATCGGCAATCTGAGCGCCGTCGGGGCAAAGGTCTTGGGAAGGGCTTGCGATTCGAGCCCTCGCCTTAGCATTTTGGCCATTTGGCACTATAATCACCGTAGGCATGCGCAAAACGTTGCGCTTAATCAAGAGGAGAAAACGTATGGGTCTGTTTGACATGTTCAAGAAGAAGGCTGAGCCCGCGGCTGCCGCTGCTCCTGCCTCCATCTCTGCTTCTGCTGGCGCCGACGTGCTGTGCTCGCCCGTCAAGGGCAAGGTCATCAAGATGGCCGACGTGCCCGATCCCGTCTTTGGTGGCGAGGTTCTGGGCAAGGGCTGCGCTGTGTGGCCTGAGGACGACCTGGTCTACGCTCCCTGCGACGGCAAGGTGACCGTCACCATGGGTCACGCCGTGGGTCTGCAGTCTGATAACGGCATCGAGGTTCTGGTGCACGTTGGCGTCGATACCGTCAACATGAACGGCGACGGCTTCGAGGGCTTCGTCAAGGCCGACGACGTCGTTAAGGCTGGCCAGCCCATGCTCAAGATCGACCGCGCCAAGATCGCCGCTGCCGGCTACAAGGACTGCGTCGTCGTGGCTGTGTCCAACACCGCCGAGTTCGCCGACGTCGAGCTCGCCGTCGAGGCTGACTCTGCTGTCGCCGCCGGCGATGCCATCGTCAAGGTCGTCCGCAAGTAAACTGCGGCAACATAAGGATGTGCAAGGGTGGCCGGGTTATCCGGCCGCCCTTTTTTATTACAATGCGGCGGAACGTTTTATTGCACGTTGGGCGGACCGGTAAACCGTTCGGACGTTAAATCGAGCCGATTGCGCCTTTGCTTTGCCGGGGGTGTTCGTTAGCGGCTAGTATGGCCTTATTGTTACGACGTGCACCGCGTCGGGAAGCGCGGTGCCGCTTGTTGGGAGGAATGTCATGAAGAAGAAGCTGCTGCTTGCGCCCCTGGTGGCTGTTCTGGTCGCGTGCGTAGTTGTGCTTTCCGGCTGCGGAGGCCCTTCGGTTGAGGAGCTCATCACCGATGATCTTACGACGCAGTTTGACGAGGTCAAGAACGGTGGCGACGACTTCCTCGCCGGCCTGGAAGAGGCCTCGGGCGACGAGTTCGAGCAGCTGGGCATCGATCCCAAGGAGTACGCCAAGAGCTATCTCGAGGGCTTTGACTACAAGATCGGCGACGTGACGGTCGACGAGGACAAGGGTACCGCGACTGCCGAGGTCACCATTACCTGCAAGTCCATGAACCAGATCGTTGAGGATTTTGCCACCCAGTACCAGGAGAAGGTTGCCGCGCTCGATTCGATGCCTTCCGATGACGAACTGTACAAGATGGCCGGTCAGGTTATGGTCGACGTGACCAAGGCTGCTAAGACCAAGGACACCAAGGTCACCTTCAAGTACTCCTGCAATGACGACGGCGAGTGGTCTGCCGACGATTCTGCAACCAACGAGATGATGAATGCAATGATGAACTAGTTCGTTGCGGCGTTTTACCAAACGCCGCAACGGCTCGACGCTGCAAGCCCGCCAGAGCGGCAATCTGCCTTTCAACTTCGGCGGCATGACCAGAAGGTCAATGCCGCCTTGTTTCAAGGCACCTTGCTCGCTCTGGCGGGCTTTCGCTGTCCACGCCAAAACAACGGCGTTGCCATCGCTGTCGAAGGTGGCAGTTGGGGACATTCCTTTTCTGCCGGCAGTTGGGGACACTCCTTGTGCCGGCGTTGCATCGAGTGGTCGGGAAAGCGCGACTCGGTTTTTGGCTGAATAGTGGCTCGCGGTTTCCAGGTGGGGTGGGTTGCGGAAAATGCGACCCGGAATATTGCTCCAAAACGGGATGCCGTTTCCCCGACAAGACTCAACCGGAAAGCGCATCCCATTCTGAGGCGGCAAAACGGGAAGCACTTTCCGCGCGACAGAATCTATGCAGCCGTGTTGAGCGACAGCCTCACTACTCGCCCAGCACCAGCGCCGTGAGCTCTTCCTGCGTGTCCACCACGTAGTCGGCGCCGGCGGCTTCCAGCTCTGCGCGGCCGCGGAAGCCCCAGCTGACGCCCGCACTCTTAAGACCGGCGTTGTGGCCGGTTAAAACATCGACATTGGAATCGCCCACATAGAGCGTGGTTGCCGGATCGGCGCCCAGCTCTTCCATCACATGCAGTGTGACGGGTGCTTCGGGCTTGGGCGGAAACGAATCAACACGGCCCTGTACCAGCGCAAAGCGCTCAGAACCAAAGTACTTCTCGATAAGCGGTGCCGCCGAGACGTGGTCCTTGTTGGTGAGCACGGCGAGCGTGACGCCCGCGGCGCGCAGGCGGTCGAGCATCTCGATCGTACCGGCGTACGGTGCGGTGTGGTCCTCCTTGTGCTCGCCGTAGTAAGCCCTAAACTCGGCAAGCGTCTGCTCAAACATACGCCCGTCGCCCGCATACTCGGCGGGCATAAAGCGCTCAACCAGCTTGAGCATGCCGTTTCCCACCTTATAGCGGTATTCGTCAACGGCAAACGTGGGCCAGCCGTGCATCTCACAGGTATGGTTACCGGCGGCTGCCAGGTCCTCGAGCGTGTTGAGGATGGTGCCGTCCAGATCAAAGATCACATGGGTAAAAGCTGCTGCCATGGGTGCTCCTGCCGCTTGAGTTGTAAAACGCACCCCATGATACTGGGCATGCGTGCCGGGCATGTTTGGAATCTGAATATCTTTAATAGCCCTGAGCCTTTGTCGTTAGCAAATCCTCGGCAGCTGCTCTCCCACAAGCATGTCGAGGATACGGGTCGAGCCCCAGCCGGTGCGTACGCGCACGGCGGGGCGGGTGCCCTTGGCAAGCGGCAGCACGCGGCCGATGATGGCAGCGTTCTCTCCGTAGCGGGCGGCGCGCATGGCCGCCAGCGCGGCATCGGCCTGCTCAGCCGGCACCACGGCGACCATCTTGCCCTCGTTTGCCACCTGCAGCACATCGTAGCCGAGCATCTCGCAGGCGGCCTGCACGTCGGGACGCACGGGCACGGCATCCTCGTCGACCTCCATGGCAACGCCGCTGGCCTGCGCAAACTCGTTGAGCGTCGAGGCCAGGCCACCGCGCGTAGGGTCGCGAAAGCAACGCGTGCCGGGCGCTGCGGCCAAAACGTCGGCAATCAGGTGGTTGAGCGGTGCGGCATCGCTTTCGATCGTGCTCGAAAACGCCAAGCCCTCGCGCTGGCTCATGATGGCGATGCCGTGGTCGCCCAGTGTACCCGATACCAGGACAACGTCGCCGGGCTGACAGTTTGCGCCAGAGAGCGCCACGCCCGCGGGCACCTCGCCCACGCCGGCGGTATTGATGTAGACGCCGTCGGCTCCGCCACACTCGACCACCTTGGTGTCGCCGGTGATGATCGCCACGCCCGCCTCGCGCGCGGTCTCGGCCATGGTCTGCACGATCTGGCGGAGCTTCTCCATGGGATAGCCCTCTTCGAGGATAAAGCCGCACGATAGGTAGCGCACGTTGGCGCCCGAGGTCGCGACATCGTTGACGGTTCCGCACACGGCGAGTCGGCCGATGTTGCCACCGGGGAAGAACTGTGGCGAGACCACAAAGCTGTCGGTCGACATGGCGATGCGCCCGCTCACAGGCAGTGCGGCGACGCCGGCGTCGTTGCCCTCGAGCAGCTCGGGCGACCCAAAGGCATCCAAAAAGACCTCGTCGATGATGCGCTTCATCATCTGCCCGCCCGAGCCGTGGCCCAGCAGGACAGTGCTATCGGTGACACTATGGGACATATCGAAAACTCCAATCGTGGGAGGTGTCAGTGCGCGGAAGGCGTTCGGGCTAGACTCGGTAACGGTAGTACGCCGCGCAACTGCCCTCAGAGCTCACCATGCAGGGGCCGACGGGATGCTCGGGTGTACAAGCGTGGCCGAACAGAGGGCAGTCGCTCGGCGTAATGGCTCCGCGCAACACGTCGCCGCAGCGGCACCCACGTGGCTCGATTGTCGCTTCAACAGGCACGTCAAAGCGGGTACGGGCGTCAAAGTGCGAAAACTCGGGACGAATGACGAGGCCCGAGCCGGCAATCGGCCCCAGACCGCGCCATGTGGTGTCGCACGGCTCAAACACCTGCTCGACCAGTTGGCGCGCCACGGGGTTGCCGTTCGCATTGACACCGCGGCGGTAGGCGTTGTCGATCGCCGGCCTGCTCTCGACAACCATCTGGACCAGCATGCAAATACCCTGCAAGATGTCGACCGGCTCAAATCCCGTTACCACGCCTGGGGTCTTAAACTCGTCGACCAAAAAGTCAAAGGGAGCCAGGCCCGTGATGGTGGCGACGTGTCCCGGCAGGATAAAGCCGTCGATAGTGGTCTCGGGATCGTTGGCGATGGCGCGCAGCGCCGGCGGCGTGGTCTTATGGGCGCAGTAGACCGAGAAGTTCTGCAGCCCGCGCGCGTCTGCCTCCAAAATGGCGGCGGCGATGGTGGGCGTCGTGGTCTCAAAGCCGACACCCATAAAGATGACCGGGCGTTCGGGATTTTGCTCGGCAATGTCGAGTGCGTCGAGCGGGGAGTACACAATGCGAATATCGCGCCCCGACGCCTTTTGCGCGGCGAGCGAGGTAGACGACCCGGGCACGCGCATCATGTCGCCAAAGGAGGTGATGATGGCGCCGTCCATCTTGGCGAGCGCGATTGCATGGTCGATATTGCGGTTGGCGGTAACGCAGACGGGGCAACCCGGACCGCTCAGAAGTTTGAGCCCGGCAGGCATAATGGAGCGAAAGCCATAGCGCCCGATGCTCACGGTATGCGTGCCGCAGACTTCCATAAGGTTGATGGCGCGGTCGCCGACAAGCTCATGAATGCGCTCGATGAGCTCGCGAGCCAGCTTGGGGTCGCGAAATGCCGAAAAGTCGATACCGGAGCGAACCGGCTGCGCCGCCGTCACTAGTATGCCTCGGCCGGGTTGGTGGCGAGCTGGTCCTCTTCGGCCAGCTCGGTCATGGTATTGACGAGCTCGAGTGTCTCTTGGGCTTCCTGCTCATCGACAATCTGAATGCCAAAGCCGGCGTGTACGAGAATATAGTCGCCCACCCGTGCCGTCGGCACGAGGCGCAGCGAAACGGGGCGCTCGATGCCCATCATGTCGACGGTGGCCTTGAGGTCGTCGTCGCGTTTGACTACTTTACCGGGAACGGCAAGGCACATAATGTTCCCCTTTTATACGTTTTGCGCTGGATAGGCGCTTAATTACCCATCAGATGATGGTAGCGCTCGCGGGAGTCACGAGCAAACGCGTTACACCTGTGAGACGGCGGCGCGCAGGCTGGCAAAACAGCCTATCGCAACGCCGTCTGCGCGAGGCGAGCGCGAGCGATGGCGGCCTGACCGTAGGCGATGCAGCCGTCGTTGACGGGTACAGCGTGGGGGACCAAAACGGCAAGACCGACGTCTTTGAGTTCGTGGGTAAGGAGCTGAAGCAAAAGTCGGTTCATGAACACGCCGCCCGAGAGCGCGACGGTATCGATGCCCTCGCGCGCGCAGATTTCGCGTGCGATTCGTGCCGAAGAGCGCGCGATGGCGATATGGAACCCGAGCGCGAGCCGGTCGGCGGATTCTCCGGTCTCGATTCTGCTCAAAAGTGCCTCAATAAGTGGCTTGGGGTCCAGAACGAAAGGGCTGTCCGAGACAGCCTGGACAGTTAGTTCAGATACGTATTTTTTAGAGCGGCTCTGGGTGGCAAAAGTCGTCTGTGAGGACTCAAAATGGGTCGATTTGGGGCCTGTGCCGGGTGCGCTTGTCGCAAATAGGGTGTCCGGAGAGCCTTTTTTGGCAAAATCTGAGGCAAAAATGCCAGATAGGGGGTTATTAGTTAATACGTATCTGAACAAACTGTCCAGCGACGTTGAGACGGATGCCGATACGCCCGCCTGATTGCCAGCGAAACGGCTGATTTCGCCGTCAAGCGCGCGCCAGGCGGCGGATTCGAGTTCTATGGCGGGTTCGCCCTCGTAGGTTGCCTTGTCGCAGATGCCCAGAATCGCTGCCGCGGCATCAAAGAGACGCCCCATGCTGCTGGTACGCGGGCTGTTGATACCGCGCTCGATCATGGTGGCTGTCACGCTGCGCGTTTGCTCGTCGAGGCTGTCCAAAAGCCGAGCGGTGCCTGGGTGCTCGAGTAGGCAAAGTTCGCTGAGCAGGGCAAAGGCGTTGCGTCGAGCGTCGCGTACGGACGCTACGCCACCGGGTAGGGCCCAAGTGCGCAGATGCGCTGCGCGCTCAAAGTCAGCAAGGCCGGCGACAAGAAACTCGCCGCCCCAAATGGTCCCATCGGTGCCGGCGCCGGTGCCGTCAAAGGCGATGCCAAGGACATGCGCGTCGGTTGTAAGCTGGGCCGCGGCGATAGCCTCGACCATTACGCTTGCGATATGCGCATGATGGTGCTGCACCTCGACGAGCGACTGATTGCATTTTCGTGCCTGCTCGCGCGCCCACTGGCTCGATAGATAGCTGGGGTGTAAATCGCAGACCAAGGCGGCGGGCGCCAAGTCAAAGAGATCTTCCAGGCGCGTGCGCGCGGCGTTCCAGGCATCGAAGGTCTTGCCGTTTTCGACATCGCCGATATGCTGCGATACAAAACAGGTAGCCTCGCCGTTCGTCCCTTCACGTGTAAGCGCAATCGTAGCCTTTTGTTGTGGCCCGCAGGCGAGCACGCAGGACGGAGCGCCGTCGAGCGCCGGCAGCGGTAACGGCTGCGGAGCGTATCCGCGGGCACGGCGCACGGGCATAATGGCGCCGTCGACCACGCGCACCACGGAGTCGTCGTAGCGCGAGAGGATCGCGCGGTCGTTGCCGAGCAACGCGTCGGCGATGCCGGCGGCAACGAGGTGTTCCCAGGCAAGATCGTCGTCGGTCTCGATGGGCTCTTCGCTCAGGTTTCCGCTGGTCATGACAAGTGCGCGCATGCCGCGCGACGCGGTTGCGGCGAGCAGCAAATGCTGAAGCGGGGTGTAGGGGAGCATAACGCCAAGCTCGGGCAAGTCGTGCGCGACAGATGACGCGAGCTCGATGGCGTCGGGCGAGCCATGGGAGTCGTTGCCGGCTGCACGGCGGTGCAACAGCACAATGGGACGAACACTGCCAGCCAGCAGGTCGCGCTCAACACTATCGATATGACACAGACACTCGGCGTCGGCAAGACCGCGCACCATAACGGCAAGTGGTTTGTTGCTGCGGCGTTTGCGACGGCGCAGTTCGCGCACCGCTTGTTCGTTGGCGGCGTCGCATGCCAAGTGGAATCCGCCCAGGCCCTTGATGGCGACGATGCCGCCGCCGGCCAGCAGCTCGGTGCAGCGGTCGATGATCGCATCGCTGGCCTCGCGCGTGGAGCCGATAGCCGGCGTTGCGTCGACGGCCGCTGGCACCACGCCGCGATCCGCCTCACGCCACGTAATGTGCGGTCCGCACTCAAAGCAGGCATCGGGCTGCGCATGAAAGCGCCGGTCGAGCGGGTCAGCATACTCTGCGGCGCAGGTGGGGCACATAGGAAAGTGATCCATCGACGTGGCCGCTCGGTCATAGGGCAGCGAGCGGATGATGGTAAAGCGCGGCCCGCAGTTGGTGCAGTTGATAAAAGGATAGTGATAGCGCCGATCGGCGGGGTCGAACAGCTCACGCAGGCAATCGTCACAGGTGGCGATATCGGGCGAAATGAGCGTGGTGTGAGCGGTTTGATCTTGCGATGCCACAATGCGAAAGCCCTGCTCGTTGGCGGCATCCCAGCCGCCGGGCGCTAGATCTGCAACCTCGACATGTTCCACGCGGGCCGCCGCGGGCGCATGCTCAGAAAGCGCGCCGACAAAACCGTCGAGCGCCTCGCTCAAGGCGTGCGCCTCGATATGCACGCCGTCGCCCGCATTGAGCACCCATCCGCAAATGCCATGCGCCATGGCCTCGCGATACACAAACGGCCGCACGCCAACGCCCTGCACAATGCCCGTCACATGAATATGCACATGCCGCATGCGACCCTCCCTCATCAAAACCTACCAAAAAGGGACAGGTCTATTTTGGTAGGTAAAACGTTAAGCCTGCCAAAACAAGCCTGTCACTTTTTGGTAGGTGCGCTACAGCCCCAGGCTCTGCCTGGTTGCGGCACACGTGAGCTCGCCGTGCTTAACGCCGCGCAGGCCCAGCAGACGGTCAGCCAGCTCGTAGACGCGCTCGCCGCGACCCTTAAGTGCCAGAATCTCCAAGCAGTTGTGGTGATCCAGATGCACGTGCATCGTCGATACGATCTCGTCGGTGTAGTCGTGCTGCACCTCGTCCAGACGGCGCGTCAGATCGCCGGTGTGATGGTCGTAGATCATGGTGAGCGACCCGATAACATGCTCATTGGGCGTGCGCATCTGCTCCTTGGCGATCGATGCGCGAATCAGGTCGCGCACCGCCTCGGAGCGGTTGGCCACGTCGCCGCGGCGTGCGATTTGCTCGTCAAAACGGCGCAGCAGGTCGTCGGGTGCGGTAACCGAAAAGCGGACCAGCTCGGAGCCGGAGCCACTACAGTGGCAGCCCGCGTCACCGTCCGCCCCGTGCGGATGCTCGTGCTCGTACCCGCAGCCGTGCTCGTGTTCGGCCACCTTACACCAGCTTCACGGAGCCGACGGAGTTGTGGTCGGCCTCGATGGCCTCTTCGTAGCCCTCGAGTGCGTCGTGCGCCTCGTGCAGCGCGGCCATGGCGGCCTCGAGCTTGGCGCCGATGCGCTCCATGTCAAAATTCTCGGTCGCATGCAGCAACTGATGGCTCCACTCGTGAGCGAGCTCGATGGTGTCGTCGACCTGCTTGACGCTCATGGCAAGCTGGCTCATGTTCATTCCAACATCATGCATGGGAAATCTCCTTTTGTATGGGGCAGTTCAGTGGTTCAGATTTTACTACGCCCGCTCTGCGTGCAGCTGCATAAGAAAACGGGTACGAGCCTGTGCGACCCGCACCCGTTCACTGGGGGCTGTTTGTGGCTACCATACTATCCGTGGTCGCACGCGGTGCACCCAAAAGTCCGGTGAGCGGCGCAAAACCGCTCATGGACGGCAGCACATGACCGGCGTATTACAGGTGCTTCTCCAGCAGCGCCTGCAGCCTCGCCTTGGGCAGCGCGCCGACCGAGCGGTCAATCTCCTCGCCGTTCTTAAACACAATCAGCGTGGGGATGCTCATGACGCCATACTTCATGGCCAGGTCCTGGTTGTCGTCGACGTTGCATTTGGCAACGGCAAGCTTGCCCGCCAGCTCGTCGGCAACCTCGTCAACGATGGGCGAGAGTGAGCGGCAGGGACCGCACCACGGTGCCCAAAAATCGACCAGCACGGGCAGGCTGTCGTTAACGACGGAATCGAAATTCTCGGGGGTAATCTGCTTAATGTCAGCCATGGTGACCTCCATAATGTGATGCGGCTCAGCCGCGTAAAACTCAGTACGACCGTGCTTATACCCAGCCGCCCGCAAAGCAACCACTCGCAGGTGGCTCTTTTATATAATGGTTGGCACGCAAACGATTGGAGAGCGCATGTCCACGTCACAAAGCCAGAAAAAAGAAGCCATCGCCCAGGCGGCTGAGCAGGAGCTCACATCGCTTGCGATCCGTGGCGTGCGTATCGCGGGCAACGCGTGCTCGCCGATCGTACTGGTCAAAGGCGATTTGGACGAGGCCGAACGTTTGGGTGGCGAGCTTGCCGCCGGCCCGGATGGCGCGGCGTTGCGCAAGGCGCTTGGGGCCATCGGCTACGCGCCCGAGGATTTTTGCGTGCTGGCAAGCGTCGCCGGCGCGGGTGACGGAGCGGTCGCGGTGGGCGAGACTCTGCCGTGCGAGCTGTTCCGCGAGGCGCTTGAGGCCTTGGACCCCGAGGCGGTGCTACTGCTCGACAACAACGCGGCTGATGCCATGCGCGAGACCTACGCCGATATGCTCGTGGCGATCGATGACTTCGATACCGCCATGCTCAAGCCCGGCCTGGTCGCCCATGTGCAGGGCCGCCGCGTGCTCGCGCTCGACGGCTTTGAGGCGGCACTCACCGACAAGGCCGCTAAGCAGCGCATGTGGGCCTACATCAAACAACTGACCCCGGCCGCCGCACCGCTGTAACGGTCTAGTTGGCCCATAGTCCCAATTACGGGCGACACGGGTACGTCCATCATTGAATTTTAATTTCAACTTTACACCTAGGTTTACAGCTGTCTTGTCAGCTGTAAACCTAGGTGTCATACTAAAGCCCCAAGATTCGCCAAAAGAGAGGGGCCTTGATGGCACAGAGCGCGAACATGGATGCATCGGAGCTTGCACGCGATATCGCGGCCGGCCTGGCATCGGCAACGACGGCAACGGAGCGCGCGGCACTGGTGCCCGCAGAGCTCGTCGAGGCCATTCGGCAACTAAAAACCCAGCGTGATGCGGTGATTCTGGCGCACTACTATGTGGCGCCCGAGGTGCAGGCCGTAGCCGATTTCGTCGGCGACAGCTTCTACCTGGCAAAGCTCGCCAAGAGCCTGCCGCAGCAGACTATCGTGCTGTGCGGCGTGGAGTTTATGGGCGAGAGCGCCAAGCTGCTCAACCCCACCAAGACCGTGCTGCTGCCCGAGCCGGGCGCGGACTGTCCCATGGCGCACATGGTCAAGCACGAGACGGTCGACGCGGCGCGCGCCGAATATGGCGACGACCTGGCCGTGGTGTGTTACGTCAACTCGACGGTCGAGATCAAGAGCTGGAGCGACGTGTGCGTCACCAGCTCCAACGCCGTCAAGATCGTGTCCGAGCTGCCGCAGCAGCACGTCCTGTTTATCCCCGATCAAAACCTGGGCCGCTTTGTAGCCGAGCAGGTGCCGCAAAAGCACGTCATCCTCAACAACGGCTACTGCCCGCGCCACCATATCATCACCGTCGAGCAGATCGTCGATGCGCAAGAGGCGCATCCCGACGCACTTGTGCTGGCGCACCCCGAGTGCAAGGCCGATGTCCTTGCCGAGGCCGACTACATCGGCTCCACCGCCGGCATCATCAAGTATGCCGAGGAGTCGGACGCCAGCGAGTTCATCATCGTGACGGTCCGCGGCGTGCTCTACGAGCTCGAGCGCCGCTGCCAGGGCACCGGCAAGAAGTTCTACTTCCCCGCGGTGCAGCCCACCTGCGTCAACATGGATCTCATCACGCTCGAAAAGCTCGTGCGCTGCCTGGAGACGGGCGAGGGCGAGGTGCAGATCGGCGTGTCGGACGAGGCCGCCGAACAGGCCAAGCTCACGCTCGACCGCATGCTCGAGTACGCAGCGCGCTAGAACAATGCGGCATGAGGGACGGTCCCTTATGTCACATTCAAGGGAGAGGATTCCTGTGGAAACCAAACAATACCCCGACATGGAGTGCGATGTCGTCATTGCCGGCTGCGGCGTGGCAGGCCTGTACGCGGCCCTCAATCTGCCGACGAGTGCGCGCGTGATCATGCTCTCCAAGGGCGCGGTCGACGAGTGCGATTCGATGCTCGCTCAGGGCGGCATCTGTGTGCTGCCCGAGGGCTCGGACTACGATGCCTTCTTTGAGGACACCATGCACGCCGGTCATTACGAGAACCGCCGCGAGAGCGTCGACATCATGATTCGCTCGAGCCGTTCGGTCATCAACGACCTGTTGGCCGTGGGCGTGGACTTTGAGCGCAAGGCCGACGGCAGCCTCGACTTTACCCGCGAGGGCGCGCACAGCCGTCCGCGCATCGCCTTCCATGCCGATATCACCGGTAAGGAGATTACGACCAAGCTGCTTCAGGCCGTTCGCAAGCTGGATAACGTGCAGATTTTGGAGCACGTGGCCATGACCGACATCCTGACGGCCGAGCATGACGGCGTCACGGTGTGCGCAGGCGTCGTCGCCGTTTCCGTGGACGAGGACAATTCGGTTCGTCCCGCCGACGAGTTGACAAATGCCGCCGAGGGCGCGCATGCCGGCGAGCCGTTTAAGATCCATGCCAGCCATACGCTGTGGGCAACGGGCGGCATCGGCGGCGTATACGATCACTCGACCAACTATCCACAGCTCACGGGCGATGCTTGCTATATCGCTCAGGAGCATGGTATTAAGATGGAGCACCTGGACTACGTGCAGATCCACCCCACGGGGCTGTTCTCGCCGCAGCCGGGTCGCACCTTCCTGATCAGCGAGAGCTGCCGTGGCGAGGGCGCGATTTTGCTCAACGCCGCCGGCGAGCGCTTTACCGACGAGTTGCAGCCGCGCGATGTGGTCGCCGCCGCTATTCGCGAGCAGATGAAGCTCGACGGTACCGAGCACGAGTGGCTGAGCTTTGCCCCCGTCGAGCGCGACGTGGTGACCGGGCACTTTGCCAACATCCGCGCGCGTTGTCTGGAGGACGGCCGCGACATCTTGGACGAGCCCATTCCCGTTACGCCCACGCAGCACTACTTTATGGGCGGCGTGTGGGTCGATAAGGACGGCCGCACCTCGATGCCCGAGCTCTATGCCGCGGGCGAGACAGCCTGCAACGGCGTTCACGGCAAGAATCGCCTGGCTTCAAACAGCCTGCTCGAGGCGCTGGTCTGGGGCCGCCGTGCCGCCTGGTACATGCGTACCGGCGAGTCGCTGGCCGTGGAGCAGGCGGGTGACCCCGCGCTCGATGGCCGCCATCGCGCTCTGAGCGCCGACACCCTGGCAATCGATGATTTGGCCCGTGCCGCCGGCACGCAGGCCGTGGAGGAGTAGACCATGAATCCCATTACCATGAAGCTCGTCGTCGATGATCTGATTCTGCAGGCTCTGCGCGAGGACATTACGTTTGAGGACGTGAGCACGGCGAGCGTGTGCCCCACAGCGCGTCCCGCTACCGTTGAGCTTATCGCCAAGGCCGACGGCATCATCGCCGGCTTGGATGTGTTTGCTCGTACCTTTGAACTGCTGGATTCGCAGAGCTCGGTGCTGTTTGATGTTGCCGACGGTGACGAGGTGCACGCCGGCGACCATGTGGGTCAGGTGCGCGGCGACGCGCGCGTGCTGCTTTCGGGCGAGCGCGTGGCACTCAACTACCTGCAGCGCATGAGCGGCATCGCTACCTACACGCACAGCATGGCCGCAGCGCTCGAGGGAACCAAGACCGTGCTCGTCGACACGCGCAAGACCACGCCGGGCATGCGCGTGTTTGAGAAGGCGGCGGTTGAGATCGGCGGCGGCAGTAACCACCGCTACAACCTGTCGACGGCCGTCATGCTCAAGGACAACCATATCGATGCCGCCGGCGGCGTGACGCGTGCGATCGAGATGGCGCGCGCCCATGCGTCGTTTACCACGACGGTCGAGATTGAGTGCGAGAACCTGGACATGGTACGTGAGGCCGTGGAGGCCGGTGCCGATATCATCATGTTCGACAACATGACCCACGACGACATGGCTGCCGCGATTGAGCTTATCGCCGGCCGCGCCAAGACCGAGTGCTCGGGCAACGTGGACGCGAGCAATATTCGCGCGCTTGCCGACCTGGGCGTCGACTTTATTAGCTCGGGAGCGCTGACGCACTCCGCGCCGATCCTCGACCTCTCGCTCAAGCACCTGCGTCTGTTGGACGGTAAATAATGGACGCCCGCGAGCGTCGCCGTGCCATCATGGCTGTGCTCGAGGGAGCCAAAGAACCTGTCTCGGGCAGTGCACTTGCCCGCGAGGTGGGCGTGAGCCGTCAGGTCGTGGTTCAGGATATTGCCCTGCTGCGTGCCGATGGGCACGACATCGTGGCCACCAATCGCGGCTACGTGCTGCAGGAGGCTCCGAGCAGCCCGGCGGTACCCACGCGCCTGGTCAAGGTGCACCATGGCGTTGAGCAGGCAGGTGACGAGCTCACGAGTATCGTCGACGCGGGCGGCGCCGTGCTCAACGTGATCGTCAACCACCGCGTGTATGGCAAGATCACGGCCGACCTGGACATTCGTAACCGTCGCGATATCGAGCGCTATCTGGAGGGCATTGCCAGCGGCAAGAGTTTCCCGCTGCTGACGGTGACGAGCGGCTACCACTTCCATCGCATCGCGGCGGAAGACGAGCAGACCCTCGACGAGATCGAGACTATGCTCAAGGAGAAAGGCTACCTCGCAGACCTTATGCCTTACGAGGGCGACCTATCGTAGCCGACGCTGCAAACGCCCCTAAGCGGCAATCTGACGTTCAATCGTCGGTCGCGTACCAAAGTACGCTTCCCTCCTCTTTCACGTCACCTTGCTCGCTTAGGGGCGTTTTCGCTGACTTATGCTCAACCTGCGGCGGTGCCAAGGTAGTCGTTGGGTGTTCTTAAATGACTAGTCAAACAAGAACGTCCAACGACTAGTCGTTTAAGAACGTCCCCAATGACTACCTTGTAAAAGGTGGACCATGCTTGTCGGCGGGTTTGTTATTTGTTTGTAAAGCTGAACCGCGCTTGCGGTAAGGGTCTATCAAATGCCCGTAAGAAAGCGCAGTTGGCGCGGGCGTTGCCTGGTCGGGAACGTATCTTTCCATACAGCAAAGCGGGCAGGGTGCCCGCGAGTCGCATGTATGAAAGGAAGATCATGCTCGATCAGGCTTATTCTCGTCGTCAGTTCCTCGGCCTCGCTGGTGGTCTTGCCAGCATCGTCGGTCTCGGTCTCGTTGGTTGTGGCGGTTCCAATGCCGCTGACACCGCCAAGGGCAGCGTCGCCGCCGAGTCCGTCTCCGGCGAGGTGACCTACGACGGCGCCTCTTCGTTCCAGGCTCTCGTCGAGGCTGCTGCTGAGAAGTTCATGGATGCCAACCCCGACGTTTCCATCTCCGGTTCGGGCAACGGTTCGGGCAAGGGCCTGACCGCTGTCGCCGCCGGCACCGTCACCATCGGTAACTCCGACGTCTTCGCCGAGACCAAGCTCGAGGCCGACCAGGTCAAGAACCTCGTCGATCACGAGGTCGCCGTCGTGGGCATGGGCCCCGTCGTCTCCAAGAACGTGACGGTCGACGATCTGTCCCTCGAGCAGCTCAAGGGCATCTTCTCTGGCCAGATCACCAACTGGAAGGAGGTCGGCGGCGACGACGCCACCATCGTCGTCCTCAACCGCAAGGCCGGCTCCGGTACCCGCGCCACCTTCGAGGCCGCCGTCTTTGGCGACGAGGCCGTCGACTTTAAGGGCGACGCCGAGCTCGACAAGTCCGGCGACGTCCAGACCCAGATGGCCAGTACCGACAACGCCATCTCCTACCTGGACTTCTCGCACTTCGACGACTCCAAGTTCAACGCCGTCAAGGTCGAGGGCGTCGAGCCCAAGAGCAAGAACGTCACCGACGACTCCTTCAAGATCTGGGCTACCGAGCACATGTACTGCGCCAAGGACGCAGACGAGGCCACCAAGGCCTTCCTGGACTTTATGCTTTCCGACGACGTCCAGGGCAAGCTTGTCGAGGAGCAGGGCTTTATCCCCGTCTCTGCCATGAAGGTCGTCAAGGACGCCAGCGGTAAGGTCTCCGCTAAATAGGTAATCGCCCCCGGAAAGGTTTGCAATGGCAAAACAGCTGCCAAAGCGCGACCTTGAGAACGTGGGCCTGGGCGTCACGGGCGCGTGCGTAGCGCTCGTGACGCTTGTTGTTGCCGCGCTTATCTTCATGGTCGCCCAAAAGGGCCTCTCGGCTTTTGTTAAGGATGGCGTTTCGGTCGTCGAGTTCTTCACTGGTACCAAGTGGGACCTGGCTAACACAGCCGAAAACGGTCTGCCTTACACCGGCGCCCTGCCCCTGATCGTCACCTCGTTTGCGGTCATGGTACTCTCCACGCTCATCGCACTGCCCATCGCTATCGGCTCTGCCATCTTTGCGGTCGAGATCCAGCCTAAGTTTGGTTCCAAGGTCTTTCAGCCGCTTATTGAGCTTTTGACCGGTATTCCCTCGGTTGTCTTTGGCCTGATCGGCTTTCACGTGGTCGTCGGCCTTATGAAGAGCGTTTTCCACGTAAGCACGGGCTTGGGCATCTTGCCCGGCGCCATCGTGCTGGCCGTCATGATCCTGCCGACGATGACCACGCTTTCGGTCGATGGCCTGCGCGCTGTGCCCGATAGCTACCGTCAGGGCTCGCTCGCGCTGGGCTACACCCGCTGGCAGACCATCTGGCACGTGGTGCTCAAGTCCGCCATGCCGTCGCTCATGACTGCGGTCATCCTTGGCATGACGCGTGCCTTTGGCGAGACGCTCGCCGTGCGCATGGTCATCGGCGGCATCGAGGCCATGCCGACGTCGCTGCTGTCGCCGGCGTCCACCATCACCACCACGCTCACCACGTCCATGGCGGTCTACGCCGAGGGCTCGGCCCAGGACGACGTCCTGTGGGCACTCGGTCTGCTGCTGATGGGCATGAGCCTCATCTTCATCCTGATCATCCATCTCATTGGCCGCAAGGGGGCGAAGGCTCGTGGCTAGCACGCGCATCCACATCGACGAGGCGAGGCTCGGGCGTGTCCAAAAACAGGATCGCATCGCCACGGGCGTGCTGACGGCGATCGTCGCCATCGTCATGCTCATCGTCATCTCCATGGTGGCCTATATCCTGTTCGAGGGCATCTCGACGCTGTTCCAGCCGGGCTTTCTCACAGAGCCGTCGCGCGCCAACGGAACGCAGGGCGGCGTGCTCTACCAGCTGTTCGACTCGTTCTACCTGCTGCTGATCACTCTGATCATCTCGGTGCCCATCAGTCTGGGCGGCGCGGTCTTTTTGGTTGAGTACGCGCCCGATGGGCCCATCCGCGACATCGCCTCCACCGCCATCGAGACGCTGTCCTCGCTGCCTTCCATCGTCGTCGGCATGTTCGGCTTTCTGGTGTTCTCGGTGCAGCTGGGCTGGAAGTACTCCATCATCTCCGGCGCTGTCGCGCTCACCATGTTCAATATCCCCATCCTGGTGCGCGTGATCCAGCAGGCGCTCGAGGACGTGCCACAGGCCCAGCGCGATGCATGCCTGGCCATGGGCCTTACCCGCTGGGAGGCCACGCTGCACATCCTGATTCCCGAGGCCATGCCCGCCATCGTGACCGGCATCGTGCTTTCGGCCGGCCGTGTGTTTGGCGAGGCCGCAGCACTGCTCTTTACCTCGGGTATGAGCTCGCCGGTTCGCCTGAACTTCTTGAGCTTTAACCTGTCGAGCCCCACCTGTGCCTGGAACGTGTTCCGCCCTGGCGAGTCGCTCGCCGTGCATATCTACAAGATCTATGGCGAGGGCAGCCCCGAGGCCCAGCAGATCGTCTGGGGCACCGCGGCGCTGCTGATGATTTGCGTGCTGCTGTTTAACGTAGTCGCCCGTATCGTGGGCAAGCAACTGGCAAGGAGGATGACGGCCGAATGAGCGAGATGAGCACAACGCCCGCAACCGAAGCAGCATCGTCCGAGACCCGGGACTTCCTGTCGAGTGTGGGGGAGAGCGAGAAGCGCGTGCGCGTGAGCGGCAAGGCCGCGAGCGACGAGGTCGTGCTCTCTACCAAGGACGTCAACGTGTACTATGGCGACCACCATGCGCTGTACGACACGTCGCTCGACTTCCACAAGGGCGAGATTACGGCGCTCATCGGGCCTTCAGGCTGCGGTAAGTCGACCTTTTTGCGCAGCCTCAACCTTATGAACCGCGAGATTCGCGGCTGCCGCGTGGAGGGCGAGATTAACTACCGCGGACGCAATGTGAACACCAGGACCGAGAACACGTACGAGCTGCGTCGCTCCATTGGCATGGTGTTCCAGCAGCCCAACCCTTTCCGCAAGTCCATTCGCGACAACATCACGTTTGCGCCAAAGCGTCACGGCATTACCGACCGCGACGAGCTTGATCGCATGGTCGAGGAAAGCCTGCGCGGTGCGGCGCTGTGGGACGAGGTCAAGGACAAGCTCGACAAGAGCGCCTGCGCGCTTTCGGGCGGCCAGCAGCAGCGTCTGTGCATCGCGCGCACGCTGGCGCTCAACCCAGACGTGATTCTGTTTGATGAGCCCTGTTCGGCGCTCGACCCCATCTCGACGCTGGCGATCGAGGACCTGATGTCTTCGATCGTTGCCGACCGCGCCATCGTCATCGTGACGCACAACATGGAGCAGGCGTCGCGCGTGTCCAATCGCACGGCGTTCTTCTACATGGGCGATATGGTTGAGTACGACGAGACCGACGAGATTTTCCAACGGCCCAAGGATAAGCGGCTGAATGATTACCTCACCGGCATGTTCTCCTAGTCCGGGACATGCTTGAGGCCCGTGGCGGCCATGGTTGCCGTGGGACTGATTGGAGAGGCGGGTCATCTCTTTTGCGAGATGGCCCGCCTTTTTGCTCTGCGACCGAATCGACCACCACGAAGGTGCCTGTCCCCTTTGTGGTGGTTTTCGCTATCATGGACAACGTTGAATTTCTACGAAGGAGCAGGGCATATGGCGATTCTTTTGGGATGCGATTCCGTCAGCCTAGAGTTTCCCACCAAGCATATTTTCGATAGCGTGACGCTCGGCGTGGGCGAGGGCGACCGCATTGGTATCGTCGGCAAAAACGGCGACGGCAAGTCGACGCTGCTGAGCGTGCTCGCCGGCACGCTGGAGCCCGACGACGGCCGCGTGACGCATCGCCGCGGCACCACGATCGGCCTGCTCGGCCAAAAGGACGACCTGGTCGATACCGACACAGTGCACCATGCCGTCGTTGGCGACACACCGGAGTACGAGTGGGCTTCGAGCCCCCGTACGCGCCAGATCCTCGCCGGCCTCATTAGCGATGTGCCCTGGGAGGGCACGGTGGGCGAGCTCTCGGGCGGCCAGCGCCGTCGCGTGGACCTCGCGCGCCTGCTGATTGGCGACTACGACGTGCTCATGCTCGACGAGCCCACCAACCACCTGGACATGCGTACCATCAACTGGCTCGCGCGTCACTTAAAGGCTCGCTGGCAGCGTGGTCAGGGCGCGATGCTCGTGGTCACGCACGACCGCTGGTTCTTGGACGAGGTCTGCACCAGCATGTGGGAGGTCCACGACGGCCAGGTCGACCCCTTCGAGGGCGGCTACTCCGCATATATCCTGCAGCGCGTGGAGCGCGACCGCATGGCCGCAGTCACCGAGGAGCGCCGTCGCAACATGGCGCGTAAGGAGCTCGCGTGGCTGAGCCGCGGCGCCCAGGCGCGCTCCACCAAGCCCAAGTTTCGCGTGGATGCCGCTCGCGAGCTCATCGCCGACGTGCCGCCCGTGCGCGACGAGCTGGAGCTCAAGCGCCTGGCGGTGAGCCGTCTGGGCAAGCAGGTTATCGACGTGGTCGACGTGGATGCCGGCTATGCGGATGCCGATGGCGCGCCCAAGCAGGTGCTTTCCGACGTGACCTGGCTTATTGGCGCGGGCGACCGCTATGGTCTTTTGGGCGAGAACGGCGCCGGCAAGTCCACGCTGCTCGAAGTGATTCAGGGCAAGATTGCGCCCACGCGCGGCCGCGTGAAGATTGGCCAGACGGTGCGCTTTGGCGTGCTCTCGCAGCAGCTCGAGGAGCTCGAACCCTACATGGGCGACACGATCCGCGAAGTGCTCAGCAACTACAAAAGGTACTACGTCATCGACGGCAAGGAGACCTCGCCCGAGAAGCTCTGCGAGCGCTTGGGCTTTACGACCCAGCAGCTCTGGAGCCGCATCGGCGATCTTTCGGGCGGCCAGCGCCGTCGCCTGTCACTGTTGCTGACGATCCTGGACGAGCCCAACGTGCTCATCCTGGACGAGCCCGGCAACGACCTGGATACCGACATGCTCGCGATTGTCGAGGACCTGCTCGACGGCTGGCCCGGCACGCTGATCCTGGTGACGCACGACCGCTTTTTGATGGAGCGGGTGACCGACCAGCAGTGGGCGCTGCTCGATGGTCACCTGACGCATATGCCCGGCGGCGTGGACCAGTACCTGCGCCTGTGCAACGCTACTGCCGATGGCGAGCCCGTGGGCGCACCGAGTGCCAAGACCGGCACGTTCGACACCGGTGCCGCGGCGGTTGCGGGCGAAAAGCCCAAGACGAGCGGGCAGCCCAACGGCCTTTCCAACGCCGAGCGCCAGAAGCTCCGCCGCGAGGTGAGCTCGCTCGAGCGCAAGATGGAGACGCAGCGCGCTCGCGTTGAGGAGGCCGAGGCCGCGATGGCCCAGGTCGATCCCACCAACTACACGGCGCTCGGCGAGCAGCAGGCAAAGATCGACGAGGCTCACGCCGCCATGGACGAGCTGGAGATGGCGTGGCTCGAGGCGAGCGAAAAGCTCGAGGGCGAGGAGTAAGCGAGAATGATCAAAGCCGCGTTTTTCGATATCGACGGTACGCTGCTGAGCTTTAAGACCCACCGGATTCCGGCGTCGGCGCAGCAGGTGCTCGACAGCTTTCGCGAGCAGGGGATTGCGTGCGTGATCGCCACGGGCCGTCCGACCTACCAGATGCCGGACTGGCTGTTCGACCTGGGCTGGGATGCGTACATTACGCTTTCGGGCCAGCACTGCTTTGATGCCGAGGGAGTTTACCGCAGCTGCCCGATCGATCCGGACGACGTCGCGGTGATTGTGGACCAGGTGGCGCAGGGGCGCTACGACTCGCTGTGCATGCAGGGCGAGAACTCGTTTGTGAACCGCCTGTCCGAGCGCGTGGTGACGGCTGGCAGCAACGCGGGAATCGTCTACCACGAGGAGCCGTTTGAGCACGCCTTTGACGCACCGGTCTACCAGTTCTGCGCCTTTGTGGACCCGGCCGACGAACATATCGTGACCGACGCCGTGTCGCATTCGCTCACCACGCGCTGGTGCGACCTGTTCTGCGACATTATTCCCGCTAACGGCGGCAAGGACCTGGGCGTGGCGGCGACGCTCGAGCGGCTTGGTATCGACGCGAGCGAGGCGATTGCCTTTGGCGACGGCGAGAACGACCTGTCGATGTTTGCCGCCGTGGGCACGAGTGTGGCCATGGGCAACGCGCAGGACACGGTGAAAGCTGCAGCGACCTATGTGACGACCGCCGTGGACGACGACGGCATCTGCAACGCCGCGAAGCACTTTGGACTGTTATAACTGCGGCTCGGCACTTAGGGATGCTCCTTTTCTGCCGGCAGCTGGGGGACACTCCTTGCGGGGCGTTCCCATTTTGTTTTCGTCCCGCACGTTTTGTGAAACACGGCTAACTTTTAGACAAAGTAGTAAGACATGGGCAACTTTTGCGGTAAAGTTAGCCGTGGAAAGTATCCAAAGGCTAACTAGCAATCATCGCGAAAGGCGGCCCATGGCCCTACGTGAATCCGGAGAAGACTATCTCGAATCGATCTACGTTCTGTCGGAACGTCAGGGCATCGTGCGCTCGATCGACGTCGCGGAGTACCTCGGCGTAACCAAGGCGAGCGTTTCCAAGGCCATGGCGACGCTGGAAAGCAACGGCTATGTCGAAATGGGCAAGCGCGACGTTCATCTGACGGAGTGTGGTCTGGAGGTCGCTCGCCAAATGTGGGAGCGTCACTGCTTTTTCGTGGGGCTGCTGGAGGATGCGGGTGTTTCGGCTGAGGTCGCGTCGCAAGAGGGCTGCCACATGGAGCACTGCCTGAGCGAGGAGAGCTTTGAGAAGCTGAGGGCGATGCTGGGACGGGAAGATGTGGCGGGCCCAACAACGGAAGCCTAACTGACTCACAGTGGCGCCGAGTTCGCGCAAAGCGCGAACCAGCGACCGGGACCAGTAGTCCCGCCAACCAAGTCCAACTCAGACAAGGAATCCCGCAAGCAAGCGATGCCCAAGAACCTTCAGCTGTGTCAATGCAGGCCGGGACCGGGCTTGGTTTTGAAAACATTCCGCAGCGCGAGGCCCGTCTTTCCGTTGCTCCG